>JGI24159J19872_10000417_pt1 | contig 36875 bp, 12 predicted proteins | sample Ectturendosymbi4_FD_19872 | JGI IMG/M metagenome (IMG submission 19872) | reverse complement strand
AGGAATATTTGATCTGCCAATATATTGTTTCTCACCTGACTTTTACCCGTCACAGTGTGGCTTATTGTTCGGGTTCGTGGACTAGTATTAACTGCAAATAGAACAATGGACTTTATTGAAGATAATAACTTGATCAATAAAAGTGGGACAAAACTATTTGTCAAATAGTGGCACTAAAATTGGTCAAAAAAAAGTGTGACAGTCCATTAAATGACAAAAAAGTGTGATAGTCCATTAATTTACATGCAAATCTAACTAATGTCAACTTAAAAAAGAAGCACAACATTTACAATGAAAAGGTAAACTAACTACAAAGTGGAAATTCCTCCCTGGGGAGGAATTCCTCCCCGGTTGGGAACCACTGAATTAGTGGATTAATTACTAATTTTGTTCGTTTTAGGTCATAACTTTTGAACCCGAAACCCCAGCAAGTCATCCAAAGTATCAAAAGACTCGGATTTTAACCTAGTTTCCAATAAATACTTGAGCGAAATACTACCATCTAGCGGTTTGAGCCCAGGGCCAGGTGAAGTGGGCCAAGGTGGCCTAAAAGTCCTCTACTTATGACGTCACTGACAAAAAATCCGCACACCCCAAGCGAAAATTATTTTTTGAGTGCAGACTAGAAGTCTTGCCGTGTCTTTTGAGCCATTTACCTGGTCTGTAGCACTGACCGGACAACAGCAACTGTTACCGTACTAGAAGAAACACAGCACAAAAAACTAAAAAAGTTCTATTAATATTTTGAGAACCAGTGTACAATATATTCGTACTTCGATTTCGGCCTAAAAAACAGCAGTTTTCGGTTGCTTTACCAACGCCATAGCTCCTCCGCCGATTGCGCTAGAGAGCTGTTTAAGGGCTCAAATGGATCGACCAGTCTAGTAGATTGCACTCAAAAAAATTTATTGGTTGGGAGATTGCAGATTTTCTGTGACTGACGCCATAAGTGAAGTAGTTTTGGGGTCATTTTGGCTCATGTTGCCCAGCCTAGGGCCCAACCGCTAGGCCAAAGTGTTTTGCTGAAGTTTTCATATGAAACTAGGCTCGACTCCGAGTCTTTTGAAATAACCAAGAGTTCCGAAATAACCAAGAGTTCCGAAATAACCAAGAGTTCATGACATTAATTATGTAAATGATTTTCTCTAAAGCTTGCTTATAACTGCATTGCTAAGCAATTCAATGCTCTTTTTTGTGATAGCATATTGAACAAGTGACTGGATATGTGATTATCTCAAGAGCTTTTGTGGATCGAATCAATCTTAGCTCACTTCGTCTGATTCGTGGTATTACAAAATACATTGAAAACAATGATGCAACTGCATGTGGAGGAAGAAACCGAGCTAAATCTAACCTTGGAACTACAACCAAGCCAAAATCACCCAAGTATTCTTTGATTGTGGAATTCAATGACAATGAAAATTTGCCTCCACACTATCTAAAAGAGTTGTGGATGCCCAAATTAACAGGTGAGTACTAGGTTTTATTTTAATTCTCGGCAATGCTTCAACACACTTTAATCAGCACTTTTAAGTATTGTATCTGAATTCATATTGTTTGAATATCATTTTGACTTCATGTTTTACAAAACTTTTCTGCAAGAATCATTTGATTTATTTTTGTGCTAAATTAACCGCAGGGTTCCCACGTGGTATTGAAAGCACTGAAAAAGCATTGAATTTCAATGTTGATTTTCAAGACTTTGAAAAAGTATTGAATTTTGCCAAAATGTACTTTAGGTATTGAAAAAGTATGGAAATTGTAAATGATAAAGAAATCTCAAGTATCTGAGCAGAATTTTCCTAAAGGCAAATCACTTCATTATTTATGCCATGTTATGCAATGTGTAAAATTGAGTTTGATGGTTAAGAATTTCGAAAAATGAATAGAAGTAATGGGATTGCTTGTTTGAATTTAGTAGTGAAAAAGTATGGAAAATGATTTTTTGAAATGAGTGGGAACCCTGTAACCCTGATAGCTGTAATACTTTTGTGCTGTTGAGACACATTAGGATACTTGTTTGCAAGAAGACTGTTGAAAACATCTGACTTCTCTGTATTTTCTGTATTTCACAAAATTATGTAACTCATCTGAAATTATGGTAATTTGAATACCTCTCTTGCTGGAAACAGACTGCTGATTTCTGCCAGTCTCAAGTGCACACATAATGATTGTCAGTTGTGGACTTGGCGTTGGGAAAGACCGAGGCAAGGCTGAAAAGGGGAGCCATCTAATGACGTCATCATACTCAGACAACTGTGATAAGACTTGTTGATCAAACCTAGAAAGGGATATGCGGGCCACCTTGCTTACACATTACAGTTGCTTGGACCTTTTCAAAGCAGAGTGATTGCACTTGCTGTTGAAGGCCCTTTGAAAGCAAATTAGGCTACCGACACACTGCAGTTGCTGTTGGGAGACCCTGCCCTTCACAAGCAGAGTACTTACGCCATGCAGTTGCTGCTGGGGGACCCTTTGAAAACAGTACTTGCACAAATTGCCATTGAGGTCCTATATGAAAGCAGAGTACTTACATATCACAGTATGTAAGTACTTACATATCACAGAAGATGCTGTTATGAGCAACTTCAACAGCAGAGTACTTATGCATTTCAGTGGCTGTTGGGGGCCCTTTTGTAAGCAGAGCACTTGGGCTGTTCATTACAGTTGCTGTAGAGTGCTTTTTGAATGCAGACTACCTGCACATTGCAGTTACTGTTTGGCACACTTCTGAAAGCAGAATACCTGTATATTACAATTGGTGTTGGGGCCCATTGAAGGAAGAGTACTTACCCATTACAGTTGCTTTTGGGGACCATTTTGAAAGCAGAGCAGGATACCTATACATTGCAGTTGCTGTTGGGAGAGCCTTCAAAAGCAGAGCAGCAGAGTATTTACACCATGCAGTTGCTGTTGGGGGCCCCTTTGAAAACAGAATACTTGCACATTGCAGAACTTTACTGCTGAGGTCCTACTTGAAAGCAGAGCACTTACATATCACAGTTACTGTTGGGCAACCCTTCAAAAGCAGTGTGCTTACTCATTGCAGTTGCTACTGGGGGCCCTTTGAAAACAGATTACTTGCACATTGCAGTTGCTGTTGAAGTCCCTTTTGAAAGCAGAGTTTTTACACATTACAGTTGGTGTTAGGGGCACCTTCAACAGCAGTGTACTTACGCATATCAAAAGATGTTGGGTGCCCTTTTGAAAGAAGAGTATCTGTATATTTCACATGTTGCAGTTGCTGTTGGGGTCCTTGTGAACAGTGGCGCATCTAGCCTTGAAAAAAGGTGTCTGTCACAGAAGAGCAGCTTTTGATATCACTTTTCAGCATAAAACCACAAATGCTGCGATGCTGCCGAAGTATTATATCAGCAAAATTCCATCGACATACAACATATCGGCAATATTTGCTTATAAACGGGTTGTTCCGAAATCCAAGTTGCTGCTTCATCTATGATTAATTGATGCAAATTCTCTGTACTGTTCCTCACGACTCGCAGCCCTCCGGCTGCATCAACATCAAGTAGTGCGTGATATTCAGACCACTCTAGAATTGTCCCAATAAACTTGTCTATGGCGTAACATTCGCTCTCAGGTTTTGCGTGAGGATTGATGGCTGCCTGCTAATAAGGCCGTGGTTTTTGACTATCTTAGTGACCGGGGTTTGTGCAAAATTCCATGTTATAAGCTTCTTCATCACACTCTTTCAATTGTGGTTTGAGTGTTGCAAAATGTCAGCATTGGTTATCGGCAGTGAAAAATAAAAACATCGGTATCGGCCCAAAAACCTTATCGATCGAGCTCCACCTAAAATCTAATCAAGCTTGTTTAGTAGGGCTAATAGCCTAACGCAACTAACTATCAAGAATAGATAAGCATACCATACGTCCCATTTTAGCCAAGATAGTCCTGGTCAGTCCTGTCATCATGGGGGGGCTTTGGTGGGCTTAGCCCCCCCAAACAAAGCTTCAAGCCCCTCCCTAATTAAAACATGAAACATTATAGAATTTTTGTGAAATTTGAATATCAAGTCCCTTCTGCACAAACGTAAAGCCCCCCTGTTGATGAGTTTTTGGCGACTGTTCTGGTCCCAGTAAAGGCTTTGTCCTGGTGTCCTGGTCAGCCAAAGAAAAAGTCCCGGTTAAACATGCAGCCATCATGAATAATTAACAGAAGCAGAATGTGAAATCGCTTATCACTTGCAAAACTAATACTGACTTTTCCTGTTGTGATTTTTACGAGAAAATAAAATCTAACAGAGACTTCAAGAAAGTACTGTCTACAGAAAAGAATGATTGGATGAGGTGCATGCGTAATTTAAAAATGCTATAGCATTGTTATGTTTCTTAGCAAAGTGTATTATTTTAGTTTTTCTTGGTGTTAATTATAGGAATCCAAAATAGCTTCATACTCCAAGTAAGATATGAACCATGTTAATCTGTTAAGGCTCTTTGTTCTGAAGCGTCCTGTTTCAGTCAAAAAAATATGGTATGCCTAAGAATAGATAGCGGTATTGATCTCATTGTCAAAACACAAAAGGAAATATTTCCAACATATCACTGCTTTTGGTCACAGCGCTTGTTTGTTCCTATGAACATGGTGCTAAAAAGATACTTAGCTTGTCAAACACCCAGCAAATGTCAGCCATACTACAGTAAAAAGGAACCCGCATTACTTGGCGTGACGTTGAGGAAGACCTAAACTTACTTGATTTGGTGATATAGCATAGCAGGTGTAAACAGCAGATAAAATGTAGGCCGAAACTGTGAAACAAAACGATCGCGATTGGACACTGTCCTCTCGCCATGAAGCGAAACATTACACAACAGCTCTGCGTGTGCGTGGCACTGTACGAACTTCTGACAGCTTTGCTTGCATTGGAGTTGGCACTGCCAGAGGAAGAAATTCCGAAACACGTGCATTCAACGCAATATCAATTTAAAATGTTCAAAAATGTGAATTGTTTCATGTCATTGTGCAGGTGCCATTTAGACAAGACAAGGACGTTGTTTTGTCATAATAGCACTATGCAACGTTAGAAGGAAAATGCAGGCTGTTGCCTATTTATACCACCCGCATTAGAGACCTGCAGTGACAGCCTTTAATATTTTATGACCTTTAATACTGAGTACCTGCGGTACAAAGGGGCCTGTCATGACAGCCAAACACACCCCCTGGATGTGCCCCTGCTTGTGAAAGCAGAACACCTGTACGTTACAATTGGTGTTGGGGCACCTTTTGAAAGCACACTGCTTACTTATCATCTGCTTCACAGTATATGATATGAGTGCAGAAGATATTTTTCATCAAAAATGAAAAACGTTTGTGCTCAAAATACTTTGAGGGTCTTTCAAAAAGGGAGGACAGAGGAAGGGCCTCACATGCCTCTCCTTAACACCTTGGCTGCCAGCTATGATGTATTCATACCAGGAAATCAGACTAAAATCAAGCATATTTTGGTTGTTTTACCAAATGCATAGCTCTGCCAATATGCGCTAGAGAGCTGTTCAAACCCTCAAAAGATTCGGCAAGTCTTCTAGACTGCAATGAAAAAAAAATTTTTTTTTTGTGAGTGATGACATAAGTGAGGTAGGTTTTTGGCCGTTTAGGCTCATGTACCTGATCTAGGGCGCAACCACTAGACCAAAGTATTTTGTAGTCTAGGACCACGGCAGCACCGATTCGGCTATGAGCCGTTTCGGCAATGATGGTTGCAAATGTTTTATGCGAAAAAAATGTGTGTTTCTGAAATACTATGAAGGTTAGACTACAAAGGATGTTTGCTTCATAAGTGTTTTTGTTGACATCCTGGTGGCCAGTGTAGTTTACCGTCCGTCAGGAATGTGGAAGATCTTAAAATATGGCTTGTGACATTTATTTTTGCTGGCATGAGGCGTTTGTGAGTTTATACAAAAGTTAAACCTGGACAGCATTTATTGCTTGATCTTTCACGTAGGCAGGGGCACATCTAGAGGGTCTGCTTGGCTGTCATGACAGACGCCTTTGCACCGCAGGTACTCAGCATTAAAGCTGATAAAATATCAAGAGCTGTCACTGCAAGTCTCAAATGCGGGTGTTTTGGAACAGGCAACAGCCTACATTTCCCTTCTAACGTTGCATAGTACTATTACGAAGTCGAAACAACAGCATTACTGCCTAGTCCAAATGGCGCCTGCGTATTGACATGAAACAACCACGTTTTTGAACACTCGAAATTGATACTGCGTCAAACGCACTTGTTTCTGAATTTTTTCCTCAGGCAGTGCCAGCTCTAATGCTGTCAGAATCTCATACACTGCCACATACACGCAGGAGCTGTTTTGTAGAATTTCGCTTCATGGTGAGAGGACAGCAGTTTCAGGCAATTTTATCTGCTGTTTACACATATTAGGTTATGACAAAATTAAGCAAGTTTAGACCTTCCTCAACGTCACGCCAAGTAACGTGAGTTCGTTTCCACTGAAACTATATTTTTATAAGCAGCTTCTCGTATCGAAAGGCATGGCAGCTAGCCTCAAAAATTGTGTCCGCATTATCTGAACAGAATATCAGTCAAGCGTCGTATTTTGAAAATAGCCTTTTTAGAATTAAGCAGTTGACGATGTTTGCTGCGCATGAAGTCCCATATTGATTTCGAGTAAGTCACTTTTACATTACAATACAAAGTAATGAGAGCAATTGCAATTCAATCAAATGCAGTTGTGCAGCTGGTTGTCAGCATCGATTTTATAAGTGTATGTACGTTTGGATGAACAGCTCTCATTGCTGTATGATTGGTACAAGTGCTAGACCGAATCTTGCACCTACGCGCTTCGCAACGGCAGTGTGAACTTTTGCACTTTGATGACATTCTAAAGGAAAATACATTTTACATTTCATCGCCGAAACAGCGGCGCCGAACTGTCCCATTCCGAGTATTTCGCTCCAGTTTTCAATTGAAACTAGGCTAGAGTCCGAGTCTTCTGAGCCTTTGATCAAGTTGCTAGCATTTCTGGTGGAAAAGTTATGATCTAAAATAAACAAATTAATTTGTTATGTCATAATGGGATTAATCAATTATTTTGTTTACTTCAGATCATAACTTTCGCACCCAAAACCCCTGCAAGTCGTCCAAAGTATCAAAAGACTCGGATTGCAGCCTAGTTTCCAATAAAAACTTCAGCGAAATACCACCATTTAGCAGTTTGGGCCTAGGGTCAGATGAAGTGGGCCAGAATGACCTAAAAGTACTCCACTTATGATGTCACTCACGAAAAATCCAAAATCTAAAACCCAAAATTTTCATCACTGCAAACTATAAGACTAGCCAAGTCGTCTGAGTGTTTGGACAGCTCTCTAGTGCTTTTGGTCCCAGAGTCATGCCTGCACAAAGCCATGTGCGAACAGGCTGTTTTTCATGTGAACCACTTGATTTAACCCAGCACCGAAGGTGTGAAACCATGGCTCCACAACCTTTTTACACTTCCGGCACACTTAAGAACTTCCTAAAATTTTGCAGCACACCTTGACCACTAATATATAAAATACACTCCATGATTTATTGTGTGTTATTTGCGCTTGTTTTACTGAGCACAAGTGCTATACACTAGGCTCACTATTTCAAATAGCAACTCAAAGTTATCCATTAACTTCTTTTAAGTATGGATCATTTATCAATTTTGATTAATAACAAAGATGAGAAATTTGTTCACACAAGAATCTAGAGAAAAACTGAAGAAGAATTTAACTCTTTGGCGTCCGCTTGGTTTCGGGGAATTTTGTAAAAAAAAACACCTAAACGCACGTGGCTATGCGCTTGAATTTCTCCGGTCCGGCATGCTCTACAGATCTGGCAAAAGTCTCAAAAGATGTGGCAAGTCTTCTAGTCTGCACCCAAATAAAAAATTTTTGCTTGGGAGGTGCGGTTTTTTTGTGAGTGACGTCATAAGTGGAGGACTTTTTGGCCACCTTGGCCCACTTTGCCTGGCCCTGGGCGCTAACCATTAGGTGGTAATATTTCGCTGAAGTTTTTACTGGAAACTAGGCTACAATCCGACGTGTCTTTTGATACTTTGGATGACCTGCTGGGGTTTCGGGTTCAAAAGTTATGATGTCAGTTAATAAAAATACTTGACTAATTAGATAATTAATTNATTTGTTTATTTTAGATCATAACTTTTGAACCAGAAACACTAGAAAGTCAATCAAAGACTCAGACTCGAGCCTAGTTTCCAATGAAAACTTCAGCGAAACACTTTTGCCTAGCGGTTAGGCCCTAGGCCAAGCAACATGAGCCAAAATGACCCCGAAACCACCCCAAAACTTCATTCAAGTGTTGAAGTATGTTGGTCATTTATGCAAGTTTAGCAATCCAACAATCGTTTTCAAGGTGTTTATGCAGGTGATGGTTGTTCTGACTTGATACGAACTGACTTATTCCATGCTGAGCTCGAAGAGTCTTGCTAAAAATTTGCCCCTTGAAACCCAATGTGTAGATGCATGAAATAGCAGTGATTGATGTTCTGATCCCATTTCTTCATGTAGCAATGAAAAAACACATGTATTCAAGGCTCTTGCTTTAACAATTAATTGATAATGTGGGTACAGTCGTTCATCGTTTCTGACAATTCCTTTGGTAAAACTGATCATCAGGGCTTCCCGCAGGCCCGTAGCCATGGGGGTATTGCCACCACCCCTTATTTTGTTGTGCCCAGAAAAATTTGTTTTAAACTTACATTAAATAAAAATTTTACCTCCCAAACCTTAAAACCTGACTGCGGGCCTGGCTTCACTATGCAAACAGCAATGCATAATTTGAATAGATTCTATTTGAATAAGAGCTGATGATGCCTACTTTGTAGGTGAAATATACACTCATTAAGATCTTTGTGTCTGATTTTTGGCTGAGAAAGGATTCCTTTCAATAGACAGTGTGCTGGATTTCAACGTTTTACTAACACAGCAAAACCCTCCACCTTCACCCACACTTGTTGCTTTATGCCAGGCCTTCCATGTAGTTATGAAAGCATCAATGCTGACGTCACGAGAACAACATAAATGCAAAGTGGAAGTCTAGCTAGGGTTTGAGTTAGTGAACTGAATTGCTCACATTTTCTGATAAAATTATTCCATGAAACACCAAGTGTTGTCTCACGCCGGTTGCAGAGCACTGCCTTAAACACACCACTCATGATTGTAGTGCTCAATCGGAGTAATGCAGTAGTGTATTCACATCATGACCGAAAAAACATCAACATGTTGTCAAGGCAATGCTTTTCAATCTGAATGAAACCATTCTATGAAAAATTGTCCTTTCAAAGTTACCTGCTAGCTACGCCTCTGTTAAATATGAGCAAAAGCCATCATTTTACAAAACCTAACCAAAATTGAATGTACACACTAATAACTAGCATCTACAAAGTAACTCAGCTATATCTGAAGCTTAGACTTTTTGAGAATACGCATAAAGGTAGATTTGTACATAGGAAGCCGGGGTGAAAAAATTTTTTTTTTAATTAAAAAAGTAGCACCTCCAAAAAGTTGGTAAATGGTTCAAAACTCCCAATTCCATTGAATTTTTTTAGTTGCTCCCTCTAGTGGTTGACGAACGCAAGACTAAAGTTCATGCAGAGGTCCAATTCAGTGAAAATGTTATTACTTTGTAATGGATTGCACTAGAGACCTTAAAATTCTGTGAAAAGAAACAGAATCATCAGAATCATTAAGTTTCTATCTGTCCTAAATGAACTTTTTGCTGTATTTTGTTTAGAAATGAAGATATTATCAAAAAATGGTATTTTAAAAGCTACAATGAGTGAAATTTTGGAAAGAGCACATTGCAATTGGCAAGCCTTTCTGTTTAAACAATAAGTCACTACGAAAGATCTCCAAAGTATGTTGTTATCGACATGTTATAAATGCATCACACAAACTAAATACATATTCAAAGTGAGAAAACCTCTGCGAAGTTCTCTCAACAGTAGTAGCAAATTGCACTAAAAGATTACTCTATCTGCAAATAATGTGCAGCTGTTCATTCTATTTGTAAAACTCCTAAAAGAATGTAGCAAAAAGTTATTTGGATTGATGTTGCATCAATTCTTGGCTGAGTTTACTTACACCAATTCTTAAAGTTTCGTTGAGATGTCTTTCTGGTTTTTGATTCATCACGTTGACATGCAAACATTTAAAACCAACGCTACTAAAACTGAAGCATGCTTGACTGAGGTATGATTAACAATTTAGAACATCTGCTTTTAATTCAGAACATTTGCTTTTTGCATTGTTAAATTTATGATAATGCTTCTTTATTTGAGGTGAAAAGAGTTGTTTGTTGCTTGCAAAATGAAGAGAATGAGTGCTGAACATGATCCAGAATTGACCAATAAAATCACTAGAGGCGGTATGAAATATCCATTGTCATAGTGCAAAAGCACAAGAACAACAACATTGAAGGTTGTAAAAATATATTACAAAAATTATGTCATTGGCTGTGGTATGAAATAACTTCTCACAATGTCCTAGACTTTTACATAGCTCCTCTGGTTTACAATTTACATGTTATGGTCAAAAGATGAAACCAAAGCCACACAGCAGCTTCAGGTGAGACACCGCTTCGCATGCTACATAAACTAATTTCGGCCAGACATGTCACTTCCTCACGACATCGTTTCACAGATTAATAGACAAGGCCAGCAGTGCCGCATGGAATGTGTTAAGGGTTAAGCTTATTTATGAGTTGCTTCCATTTTTCTGTTTTACAAAGCTTACAAAGCTTGAAGTTGTTATTTGTTACCTTTATGATAAATTGTTGTATCCATTTAAAGAAATTACAGATGGTGATGTGAAGTTTGTCAACAACAGTCTCTGCAATGTTGAAGACATTCTATGGAAAGGAGAAATTCTGCAAGACAAAAAGCAAAAAGTCACCATCGAAAACTACAAGAACTTGCGACCATGTAAACAAGTCTTAAATGCTGATTTTGACCACTGGTGTTGAATTTTACATTGTAATACAATATTTCTTACATTGCACATTGTAATACAATGTTTCTACAAGATTCTTGCCTTGCTTGAATCTAAAAAGATAGATATCAATAACCTTTTTCCATGTGATTTGGTGGTTGTATGATATTGTGCCAAATCTCCATTAGCCAATTTGAACTTTTTAATTGTTCTCGGAATTTCCGATCGCAACAATTGCAAACCAGAAAAGTCACAAAGATGACAAAGTCATGTAAACTGCATTATTAACATGCTTGGAACCAGTGTATGAGTGCATTGTACTTTGAAATCACACATTGAACCGCTAATTCACACCACTTCGCAACTCTATAACTCACCAGTTAATTGTGTTGGAGAGCTTGCAAACCCTCAAAAGACTTCACGAGTCTTCTAGTTTGCAATGAAAATCAAATGTTTTGGTTTTGAGTTACAGTTTTTTTGTGGGTGACGTCATAAATGGGGTAGGTTTAGGTCTTTTTGGCCAAGGTTATTGGGCCTTGAATCTTAACCACAAGATGGAAATGTTTCACTTGAGTTTTTAGTGGAAACTAGCCTAGAATCAGTCTTTTGAGCCTTTGGCAGGCTTTCTAGGGTTTCTGGTTCAAAAGTTGTGGCCAAAAAACATAAAATTGATGATTTTATCAAAAATTCGTAAAAAAAAAGTTTGAACAGCTTTCTAGCACAACCAATTGGCGAGTTATGGAGTTGCAAAGATGTGGCCAATATGGACAATTTATACCTTATAAAGCGTAACTCAATCGGCTCCAAAGGTGTTAAATATTTTGCAGACATTTGCAAGAGTTGGCTGCTTTAATGTTTTTTTAACAGCACGTTAGGAGCAACAGACCAATTTCCACAGTAACAGTTGAAACCTTTAGTAAGTTGTGAGCTATTTTACAAAATTTAGTAGGCTGTTGAAATCTAACACACCTCGCAGGTTACTGGACAGTCCAGCAGTCACAAATGAATGATCATGGCAAAGAAAAATATACAAGCCACCCTTACGCATACATGTATAAACTGATGACAAGACAAAGAATAAATAGAAGCCATGTCATATATTCCAATGAAAATTGTGTATAAAAACTATTATTTGATATAGTAAATTATAATTAGCAATACAAACTTTAAAACAAATCAACTTACATTGCAAACTGAGTCGCTACATACCTTAATAGAAAAGTCAAGTGAATAACCTGTATACAATATTTAGAATACCTTGGTTAACAAAGTTTTTTGCCCTATTTTCATGCTTTCACACATTGACTAGGCGTGCACTTTTTGAAAGTCCAATTTCTTTGGGTAGATGCAGACTTGTCTGTAGAAACACCAAATTTTTAATTACTTTTCCTGTAAGAGATCGCTGAAGAGCTTCCTGAACAATTTTGTAAAGATAAAGCCTGCCTAAATCAAATGTTAGATTTGGGTCTGACAAACATTTCTGAGTAATAAGTAGGGCCATTTAAAGTCAAAAAAGTCATATTTGTTCTGTGCTTCAGGAAGCTGTGAAACGAATTTTAAAACAAAATTGCACCTGTATGAAGTCTATAACAAAAGTTATGAAGTCATAAAAAGCATATTTTATATGTTAGGTCATAACGTCGTATTTTGCATATTTTCAATCTAATTCAATAAGGAAACCATTAAAACAATCTCAGAATATCAGGTAAAACTACTATATCACTAGATCTAAGCTGCATCCTGCAAATTGAACCCACTTGGGCGCCATGCGAATGTTTGCAAAGACATAGGTGAACCAAGATGTTTTGAATGAAATGTAATGCACTGCCTAAAAATGCATGGTCTTGCTGTCTCAGGGAAATAAACCAATGTCTATGTGCATGCTTTCAATTTACTTCAAGCCAATCTACTGTATATGTTTTGCTCATCGTTTGAGTCATTTATTTTAGTGGGGCTTCAACAAACCATGGGGCTACCATATCTTATGCCTATTTTCGCTGCTAATTCTTTTTTGTACAGCAGTTGTATGTTTTAGCTCAGTCATTTTTGTTTGGTCATGTAAAGCCATATTTTATGAAAAATAAAGTCATATTATCAAGTTTTTTACTTCATTAAAACATGGCCGTAGCAATAAGGTGTTATCAAATAGTTTTATCTTGAGCAGTTTCATGTCTACATGGTCTTTTTTCATTTACATATGCCAGACATTTGTAACTAGTTCTGGGTGATTCTATTTGAATAAGAGCTAATGATGCCTACATTGTAAGTGAAATATATACTCTGTAAGATCTTAAAGTGTCTGATTCTTTGCTGAAAAAGCTTTGCTTTCTTTGCTTTGCTTTCTTTCCATGGACAGTGTTCTGGGATTCATGAATTTTATGTTACATTTGAGCAACTGCTTTAACACTTCCTCTACTGGCCTGCGTATATTTAAGCATCTACTAGATAGATACAAGGATATGTACCAATACAGAGTTCAAATCTGTCGAACAGCAGTATTGAATAACCTTTTACTTCTTAAATTTCATGTATTTACATATGAAAACTATGACTAGAAATAGTAAATTTGACTATTTAAGCCTTTGTTTGGGTTTCAATTGAAGGCTGTTTTGTTAAACTGGTATAAACATGGCAAACTAAAAAAAGTAGCCTCAAAACCAGTCTGTGTAGTGTTTTGTGTAATGATAATTCTTAATTGAAGTTGTTATGAAGCAAAATGAAAGTAGGCAGGTATTAGTGTTAGAGATAAATCCAGTTTATCGCATCGTCAAGAAATTGCATAACGGTTAATTGTATGATATGGTTAATTGAATAAATTTTAAATGATTTATTTTAGTAACTGAGATCTAGATTTTAATGTTTGAGCTAGGTAGGTCAATGTTCTATAAAACAGTTACATGTATGAAATATGTACAAAGACAACCACATTCTTAACCTGTTTTTGTTGCAAAAACTTAATGTCATCATGTGGGGCATTCACACATCTGCAGTGACAACAATTATAATAATGGTTTTACTATAATTATTTGACAGTAATACTATAATTATTTGACAGTAATATTTTATTGTATTAACATGAGATGAATGTAAATAAATTGAGTAGAGAAGAAAGTAAACTGAGATTGAGTTGAATTGGAAGAAAGTTGCAATGACAACTTAGCCAAAAGAATAAAAAAATCATCTCTGTCACCACAGATTAGCATCATTGCAACTGTGTTTCCACTGGCCACTTCTGTTTGAGTTAATAATCACATTCTGGTTAATAGCCTACAAAATCTTGACAAATTATGTGTGATTAACTTGGTTTATGTGTATAGACTTTTGCAAAAAAACAAGAAATTAAATTTGGTTTCATGTTTCAATCTTTTTTTCAAATTGACACTTCAGTCTGTGGAAGGTTTTGCCACAAAGGTTTAGCCATGTTAATCAGTTTGCAGTGTATTGTGTTCATTTTTCTTAATTTATGTGTATAGATTTTCTCGATTTATGTGTGTACATTTTCTCCACATTGTGCTCCATAAATGCAATCGATGTTGAAGACACACTATTCCTTTCTGATTTGCTGCACAAAGTGACCTTCAGATTTATATGCAGAATAAAAAATTTTGCCCAGTGCCTCTTTGTAATTCAAATGTGCTTTTTGGTGAGCTTGATGGCACCAAAATGTCTCTAAAAATTGGTTTTTGCTACCTTGTGTTGTGTAGTTTCTTGGTGAAACAGAGCTTGATGCAAAATGTCCTTTTGCTTGATTCACCATGAAATTTTTCAGAAAGCTATTTTCTGTACATTCGATGTAGAGTTTATTGGTAAGTCCTGAAAAATCAATGAGAAAAATTTATTTCAAGATTTTTTTCTACTACATTTTGGCATTATCTTCTGGGAGTTCATTCTCTATAATGAATGGAGCTACAACAAAAAAGTTTTTCTGTTACAAATTTTTACAGAATGAACAAGCTCATGTGAAACATCCAGCTTATAAATGCCCTGTTTATATGTATGCTGTATAAACATGATGTGTATTTGGTACATTTTGCATTGGTTTTGTTGCTAGGTGCAAAATGCAATCACTGCCCTGCTGTGACAAGTTTGACAGGAAGAAATGCATCCTCAGCTTGCTGGGGACAGTCCAGAAACTTGTGCCAGATAAGTAAGTAACAGTCTTCTTGCAATAACTGATACCTATATGTGTGTGGAGATTTATAACTGTGTGCAATGGTCAGTGGCGTAACCAGAGGTTTGAGCCAGGGTGGGCAAAATGTAGCTCAAGAGGTTCGCTGGCCACGACAGGGCAACCCCAACAACTGCAACTAATGCAACAACCTACCAAAAACCAAAAGAATACTTAATATCAAAATGAAAGCTAAAGGGTGTCTTGTTTTTACCTTTAGCTTCCTGGTCGGGCAGCTTGCCCTCCTGCCCCCTGTCAGTTATGTCACTGACTGTGCAGTGTTATATGTACAGTCTGCTGTATGAGAGAAAAGGTCTACTTTTTGTGTTTGAAAATAATCCATTGTTGCATATTGTTGAGATCCTGTGTTTACTTGAAGTTACAAAGAGCAGCTGCGGTTACTGCACACCGGACCGCTGCACTCTGTCTTCAACGACATGTTGTGATGGACAGTGTGCTGCAGGGTGCACTAGTACAGTCAGGGGAAGCAAATTAAAATCTTGTTATGTGAGTATTGATATTTAAGTTGTGCTTACTTTTTTTCAAGCTTTGATTTGTAACCTTAAATGTAATGTGTGCTGTAATTTCGTTTTTTTGGTGTGATTCATAGGAAGAATCTCTTGTGCAACAGTTTTGAGTCTAGGCACTATGTCAGCTATGTCCAACCCAAATGGCTCACTGGGCCAAATATTATGTCACTGTCTTACCCAGGGCCCGCACATTGAATGACATATTAATGAGGGCCGCACATTGAATGGCTTACCTTGATCTTAGGAAACTATAGTTAACTTCAGCTAATGTACTGAAAGCGTCTGAATTCTAACTGCAGTACAGTAACAGACACAAATAAGGTGACCCTGAAGACCATTTTCATCATAAAGGTTAAATTGACCATCAAAAAGGTCAGTACATAGGATATTTTACTACAGAGAAAACCTAAATTGGGCCGCACAAAACCTTTGACTGGGCCGTGGGTTGGACATGGCTGCCATACGTTCATCACAGTGTTTTCTTACCTTTGCACATGTTTTTTGTGTTATTTCTAACTAGCAAATTGCATGCCGCCAGTTGTTTGTGTTAGGCTTGTCAAGGAATGAATGACAATGGAACATGTGTAACAAAATGTCCATGGGGAACAGAAATGGACCCCGATTCTGGAAGGCTTATCAAAGTTGAAAAGAAATATCAGTTTGCAAGATACTGTCTTTCTGAATGCCCTCGTAAGTTAATGTTTTTGGATAGAAGTTTTTTGTGGATGTGGAATGTGGGTGCAAATGCACCTTGCAGACAGGAAACAAAACTTTTGAAAAAGGCTTATGTACGCACACAAAAATTATGTCCGTCATGATAATTTAACTAGCAATCATTCCATTCCATCATGCATTTTTCTGCCATCAGGGAGTCCTGGCTTAATAAGTTCATTTGTTTGCATAAGCATTTGAAGCAGATGTCGCATTTACTGATGATTATGTGAAAATTGTTAATTGTCTGGGTACAGTTAATAGAGGTGGCTCTCATCAAGGTGAAAAACTGAGTACAAGTTTGTGTGAGTCAAATGGCCTGTGAAACATGATTCCCTGTGAAGACTTTGCCCCAGTGATAGTTAAAATGTTGAAATTGGGTTGACGCTTGCAATAAAATGCTGTATTCTGTATGTGCCTTGTATATTAGTTTTGTTTCCCCTAATTAAAACTACTTTTGCATTCAGACAATGTACCAAGAACTGACAAGTATTGCAAACGTTACTGTCCTGAAGGGAGTTTTGATTATGCAAATAATGAATGCACTGAATACAAGAAGGACAAACGTGGAAAAAGTATGTTTATTTGTTTTCATAGCATAGCCACTGTAAAAATAGAGCGCAGTAAGTAATGCTACAAGGAAAAGAACTTATTTAAAAAGTTCTCAAGTATTAGAATTAAACTCTGTAGAAATTTGCTGTGGTAGTGACAAGGTTTATCTTTGTGGTTTTATTCAAAAAGCAAGAATTCATGTGTTTTCTCATATCTTTTGGAAATTTTTAACAGCTATGCCATATCTCTCGACTTTTAGTAAATTTCATTGGCTTGCTGTGTCTGCAAACTTCAGCTAATGTAACATTAGCTCATGGCTTGCAATGCACATCTACATTTTTTTGAAGTATGGACCAGCTGCGGCTTTTTCCAACTGTTGGCTTTAACATTTTTGGTGGTTTCCCCCAGAAAAACAGGTTGGGCACTACTACTAGGCTGTTTTTGAGAGTTTACTATGTTTATGCCAGTTTCATAAACCACCCTGCAATTCCTGCCATTGAAGCCCAAACAAGGGCTTAAAATGTTAAATCAACTATTCCTCATAGTTTTTGTATGTAAATGTGTGAAATTTTGGGAGAAAAAGACTACAGCTGGTGCCCAATAGATGTGAGATCTGTATTGGTATATAGCCAAGGATATTTCTTGTAAATACAAAGTACTTAAGGTATGTAGGCCAGGAGAGAAAATGTTTAGATATATGTCAATTTAGTTTAAGTTGAAGTTAAATTCAAGCATAGGTGCAATTACATGGGGTTTGTGTCTATCCAACTTTTTCAGATGTGCCATGTCCCCACACATTTTTCTCTTTAGGTTTTGTATCTGTATTTTATTTTTATTCAAAAATGAAAGTGATGTTGTCATGTTTTGTGTGATAAAGTTTTCATGTTAAAGTATACTGAAGAAACTCATTGTCTTGAAACAATCAGGGTTTAACAGCTGCATGTGTGGTAAACCATAGTACAGCCATGATTTGTTTTGTGCAGAAATTCAACTGGTTTTGCTGTAATGTTGGTTGTCACATATTCAGAAACAGACAGCGTAAAATTTAAAGATGCAAGTTTATAATGTTAGAAAGTTATATTTTTAGGCAAATCTCTGCGAAGTTTTTGCTGAGGACAAAAAGCAACACTGTTGTGTTACTTAGTCTTAGGATGAGCAGTTACTTAGCCTTAGGATGAGCAGTTTTGCAAAAGACATTAGTGGAGGTGTATGCTATGCTCAGGTGTGCTAGGTGTGTGGTGCACACCCAATCAAACTGATCATGACATGACCTTTGCCAGTTTGTGTGATCAGGATAAACTCACAAAAAAGGTTTGATAGATAATGGATGTAAAGATTTTCTAAGCCAAATTTCAAAACTGCCCTATTTCAACTTACTTTATACAGGTTACTGTTTCATGCATTACTGGTTTCCCTATATATTTTTGATACAGCATTCCAGGGTGTGCACTGATACAGCCACACACCTTTGAATCAGCATATATGCCAGGACACATTCGAGCTCATCATTAATTGGCAGTTTAGCCGGATTGAGTAAAATGGCTCAAACAAGCCTGTATCTGTTCTGTCCCACCAATAGTTGTATCTTTAACAGCTACATAACAAAAAATGCAAGTTTTCTAGTGCGTTTTATGCACATTCTCAATTCATGTGTCATTTAGCAGGTTTTGATCTTACAACCTTGGCTATGCGGCGTGCACCATTCCAGCCACACACGCGTACTCCACTGCTTGTATTCAACAAGACCTTCGTGCAGCCTATTTTTGCAGTTGTGAACTGTGCTGACCTAGTGCTGAGTGTGTTTTAATCTCTGTTTTAACTTGCAGGGCCTGATTTTGCAGTTATGAACTGCTCTGATGTAGTGATAAGTGTTTTACTCCCCTGTTTTAACACACAGCCTGACATTTTTACAGTTGTGAACTGCTGTGTCATAGTGTTGAGTGTATCTTGCTCTGATATTTTAACTTGAGCTGTGATAGTTTACAGTTATACAATAACACATAAAATAAGGAGAGTGCATGTAGAATAATATGCATAATGTGTCAACAAACTTCGCTACAACGTTGGATTGAAACTGTGAATATGTCACAAACAGTGCACACCCATTGAAAATGTCCACCATACAACACTGCCCATTAGTAAACAGGTTTCATTCAAAACAGTGGACAAGTATTGCCTTAGCTACATATTGACTTCTTATTGCTCAAAACTTAGGGACTTNCCTAGGAATTAAAGATGGCCTACACATTTAGCCTTATTTCTTGTAATGTCATGACAATGGTGAACAACAGATGCAAACGACATTTATTCCGTGACTATAACACTTTGCAATCTTGCCTGTGCTGAATGCATTGTTTGGAAAGTCATCTGATTTACCTTAGTTTAACCAAACCCACAATGCAACAATGTTTTCATCCAAGTGCAGAACATTTGCTTTTGCTTTACTGATATGTAATGCCTAGTTTTGGCTGGACATTCTTTCTGTGTAAATGCAGGTGGAACTTGGTATTTTTTTGCCAATTCACCCTTGGGCATTTATTTCTGTTTATTCTCAAATATACTTTCATGTCCTTATGCAAGTACAATAAACCTCAATTTATCTAGATTTGGTTAATCCAGATCTTGCTGCCAAAACCGGATAAGATTGGTGGTATGAATGATTTCTAATGTTTTTCTTTATAAAAATCTTTGGTTTATCCAGATTTTTTAATCCAGATCTCTACCAATGATGGATAAAATCTGCTCTTCATGTCTTGTAGTTCACATTTTTCTGCACTTCCACGCTCTTGTGTTCTAAGTGCACTGAACGGTCACTAAGATTTGGCAGCTTTCACTAAAAACACTAGTGTGCTCACGACCACCAATGAACATTTAGGATTATGATAACAACATCCAAAACTGCACGCAATATTTGGCTGATTGTAGAGACGTTTATTATGTCACACACAGGCATAGCATATCATGTTGAACATAATGCTCAAGGCATGCTGCCACACCATGGTTTCAGTCTATTTGTCAATATTGAGTGTGCGTGTAGAGCATTAAACCTATGTGTATTGCACTTGGTAAGATGTCTGGAGAGCATTACCAAAGGTCCTTACGAACAGATAAGGTACTGGTACAGACTTTGCATGTTGTTGATTCATGGTGTGCATTCTCTAAAGACATCATGGCTAGTACAGGTTTTGTTATTGATTTCTGTTACAATCAGCCAGTGCAAAAGGATAGGTTTCACCAACTCAACAATCAGCAGCAGCTTCACGATTGTGACACAAACAAGAGACAGCATTAGCGCTACAGTATTCGCATCAACCACACTTAGCACAGGCAATGCAGTGACTAGAGCAGGACTTCAAACTGCATTCCATGCAAAAAAACAGCACTTCGGCCTCTCCTGTCACAGCTATAAACAGAAATGTCACTACTTCTCAGCTTCCTGTCAATTCACAAATGACTGCAGCCACTTATGTTGATAATGATGCACCACACTTATGAATACAGCAGCGGTGATGGCAGCACTCCAAAATTTTCTGATATTTTGCAATGCATCCTAGAGGATTTGCCACATCTTTTGAGGGTTTGATAATTCAGTCGCCTGGTGAGTTATAGAGTTGCAAAATGACACGAAAATAGCAGTTGAATACACAAGTTCTAGGTATGATGCATTCATATACTGGCGCCAAAGAGGTTAAGCATATATTTGTCACTTGAACAAAAGGACTGCAAGTCATCCCACACTTTCCGAGTCAATTTTCAACTGCAATGTTTTTCTTTGCAGATAGTTGGTTTCTATATTCAAACTATTTTCAATAAACTATATTTTAACTAAAAGCTTGCCTTAAACTTAAATAGCAGACTACTGATAGCATTGGTATATATAACCGAAATGGTAGGATATTCACAGGTTTCCGCTTCTAATCAGTCTACAACTACGATGTCATAAATAATTTAATCATACCCTAATTGTTAGGGAGTTGTTAAGGAACAACTCAATGAAATATGTATTAACATTTTGTCATATTTGCTTTGAAAAGATTGTAACTAATAAAATAAAATTTAAAAAATTAAATTCATATTTGACATTAATGGACATTACTTGACAGCGAACCTATCAACAGCTGCACAAATCCTTTAACCGGGCTGTATGCAGACTGCTGGTTGGACATTAATGCCTACAAAAATATCTGTTTCTGTCAATTTTGAAGGTTTAAGTAAGAATTTTGTGAAACTGTTAAAAACTTGTACTGAGCAATGTTTCGTTTGTTTTGTAGGAATTACTTGTATATTACATCTTGAAAAAGATGTTGTAACGGCAACTTTTTATCTGAAATTATTGTATTTCACAGTTTGTTTTGGACTTGGTCTGGACCATGGTCCTTTGCAGTATGACACAGTTATTGATGCTTCCAACCTTCACCATTTTGATAAGAACTGCACCATCATCGAAGGAAGTATATTTATCAATCTTGGAACATTCTTAGGGTAATGCTGATGTTTTTTGCCAGGTTGTGTAAGTTTTATCATAACCTAATTGGGAAGGTGCAGTTGGAGAGGAGAATCTTGGCTAATTGAGAATTCCTTGGATTGTGTTTGACTCAACCACAATCCATTTGGATTTAAATCATTCCCATAGTGATCAAGGCTGAAACAAAACAGTGAATTAAATTTAAAGCATATGTAAAAAAATGTTCAATTCACCACCAACATCAGGCATGCATTTTGAGAGAATTTCCTGGACTGGTTTGCAGGCATTGCTATTGTACTTTTATTGGTTAAACACTTCAGTGTTTCTTCAGTGAGCAAATTTATGTCAATTGTTGATAACAAGTTATGAGCATCCAAACTACAGCAAAGACAAGAAAATGATTAGATGCATTCGTGTCTTGGTTGAGGTTGTGTGAAAATTTGCTTTTTTGTAGACATTAAGCAGTCAGTATATTTTGTTTTTAATGTCAATGGGTTTTATTGAATGGAAACCATTTTTGATGCAACCAAAATTGTTGTAACATAGCAAAATTCAAATGTGTTTTTCTTTGAGCCGAGTAGAAAATAAATTATCCATGATGTTTGTAGTTTAGCTAGTTGTTCAACAAAATTTCTTTTTAATAATTTGGCATCATATGTTTACTTCTACAGGAAATGTTTTGCATATTTTAATTGCCTGTCCCCATTATCGGGGTGAGATTAATAAGCATTTTACCTTTAGCTGCAAATTTGTATGCTGCATTCCTGAAATCAGCGTTTGTGGAGGAAAGTGGAAAGTATCACAGCAACATTAGTTGAGCGTAGGCTGCTAGCTGTAGCACTATGAGTACCGTAGTGCACCTTGGCAACCTGTGTTGAAATCTATGAATTCTGGCAAGGTTTTTCCTAGGCCTGAATCTGTGTTGTTTACCACTTTCACAGATAATACCTCAAAGTTCAGCACATATAAGTGTCTATGTAATGGTTGCAACATTGAAAATTGCTGCAAACTGTAATGCAAGTTTCATCACAGATCATGCTTATCATATTTACTTGTCAATCAGATATGAAAAATGCAGTTCTTTAAAAATTAAGACAATTTTTGTAATTTGTGGTTGTCAACAGGTTTTTATGAAATGGTTTCAAACAATATTTTGAGTAAGTTAAGTGTGTGGTACAAAACACTAGTGGCTGAGCCCAAATTTGGTTGGGTCATACCAAAAAATTGAAAAACAGTGTTTGTCGGTTGTCCACTCTAATTAATAGATGGGTGTATAGGCAAGGCTCATGCACTTTGTTGGGATACAGCATTAACTACAAAAATAGCTGCATGACCCCTAGTGTAAATAAGCAGAGCTGGTGCCACAGACCACTCATAACACTCCAAAGGGATTGAAGCTTCTCAAATGTGAATCTGCTGAGATGTTAACTTTATGCATGTTAAACTTAAAATAATGGCTAAAAGAAATAAAACTGCTCCACATGTATTTGAAATAATTTGCATTAATGTGATAAGTTTAATAATTTCTTTTGAAGCATGTTTAGATTAAATAACAAGATTATTACATCTTAACAGCGGGATGTCCAAAGCAGATGTGGTAGGAGGTATAATGGTCCTCCAACAGTTACTTTGCTTTAATACATTGGAGTTTGCCAGGTATACCAAAATCATATCAATGTTGGGAATAAATATTCTTAGTGTGTTAGTTCCATTGCTGTTAAACTGTAGACAGGGTTTCAGTGTATGCTTTCAGGTACTGAATATTGCTGGTTTTATTATGGAATAAAAGGTTTTATATAGATTGCTTAAGCTATTTTAACAGGAAGATAAGCTTTCTTAACACCTGCTATGTGAATGATTTTGTGCTATGGTCTGCCTGTGTTCTTCATTAATTACATGCTGAAATGCTGACACACCAACATTTTTTTGATAAAGGCGGGTTGGAAACAGGTATGAAATTAAGAAGTTCAAAGCTATTGCAACTGCTGCTTTTTATTTAGCTGCAAAACATGGCTGGTGGCATTCTTTCGTGCGATAGTTGTGAATGCATGTATTTGCCAAGCACTTTTTGTTCAGCGCTATTGCTCTGGATTTTTCCGCCATTTGACAATTGATGTTTAAAAGAATCTTAAGCTGTTATTCTTTACTTGTAAAGTGACATTTGAAGCGTCTTTTGGGTTAGGTAACAAGTTCCAATCTGTTATTATTTTTAAAGGAAATCAACTTTGTTAAAAAATAGACAATTTATTTTAAACCCTGTTGAAATGGATTCTGTTTGTTCTTGGAACTTCTTTGAGTTTAATTCACCCTTTTACAAACCATGTTTAATTTAACAAGAATAATCAATTGATTTTGTATATAACATAAACAAACATGTGATGCAAAAGTATTGTTTCATATAAAGGCAAGATGGCATGTCAATAACTTTGTATAGTTTAGGTAACATAAAAGTTCAGTAAGAGAAGTGAAAAATTCATGATAGTTGCGTTGTGTGTGCTTGCAAAATCCACAAGCGTGGCACATCTTGTGTGAATCTAATGAAAACTTCTATGCTTATATGAATTATTTCATAGTCATATTAGTTGAACAAAAGTTTTCATTTTAGAAAAGAATATTTCAACCACATGGACTCAAAGAAAATTCCAGTTAAATTAGTTTGTACAAGTTCTGATTTTTATTAAGCTTGAGACAGTGCACAGTTATATACGTATCACTGGAATTAATTGTGGCATATATATTGTTTCTGTGGAATGTAAAATTCAGCATGTTAACCTGTTGCTACTTACCATTTATAACCTTGACATGCCTGTATGAGTTCTTTCCTCAAGTGAAGTTATTTATAATAAGCAATTCAAAAATTGCCGAGTGTGCTTTTTATGGAGAATTAATTCATTAATTAATGCAATTAATTAGGAGATTAATCAGTAATTTTGATGTTTTCAGGCCATAACTTTTGAACCAGAAACCTTAGAATGCCAATTAAGGGCTCAAAAGACTCAGATTATAGCCTTGCTTCCAATAAAAGCTTGAGTCAACAAATTCTCTCCTGTGGCTGGCATCCAGGGCTTGGTAACCTGGACCAAAATGACCTAAAACCTATCCCACTTATGTCACCCACAAAAAAAAAACAAAATACAAAACTTTACAATTATTTTTAATGCAAACTAGTAGACTTGCTGCATCTTTTGAGGGTTTATACATCTCTCCAGTATAGTGGTTCTCAAACTCTTCTGCACGTTGACCCCCAATTAAAGTAAACAATTTTCTGTAGACCCCGTGGCCTAACCCAACAGTTGCTAATACAAAGATAGTATGTGTAAAAATAAATTTGAGTACTTTTTACTTTAAATGCATGATAAAATAATACACAATCCGAAAATATACTTAGAACTATAGATGTAAGCACAAAATAAAACAACAATTGTTCTCCGTCCTACTGCGTAGTAGGCTACTGCTGTACTACCAGTGTAGCAACTGGCGAACTGCGACACATGCACTACAATATTGTTTGTGATTTAACAAACAGAACATTTTTTGTGGCGTAGCAAACAGTTTTCATAATGCCATCACAATGGATAATTTAATAAAAAACAATTTGAATTGAATGTACCAAGGGTGGCCAAACCGTGGCCCGCGAACCGCATGCAACTCGCGGCTCTTCGAGCTTTCCGAAAAATTGTATTTTTATTTCTACGTATTGCAAAGTGTAGAAATATTGTTAAGTGGTACAGTGGTCAGTAACGGATTTATGCATAAGCTATGGCCTAGGGCCCCATGTTTTTGGTGCACCGCGCAACTCCCTCCTATGGCGACTTATTATTAACTTAAAATTGCGAAAGTGTGAAGACGCATAACTTCACAATTTACTTGAAACGAACAAAAATGCAAATGCCTAGTCTAGACTACCAGTACAATAACAACACGATCATATTGTTTCCACGCAATATAAAAATTATAATATAGATTTTCATTGGAGTTCTGCAGTGGCTGGCCGTCTTGCGTTGTTGCGAGCTTTTTGTCAGTGGAAGATTGAACATTAAATAAGAAAGTGCTGTGTCAAAGGTTTGATACTGAGGGACATGGCTGGGCGTGAGAAAGATGCAGGCCATCTGCATGAAAGTGGTTACAAGTAGTAGCCAGCCCCAAATTTTTTGGGAGACATTGTCTGTCAAAGCACAAAATGACAAGATATGTTAGAAATTTAAGGGGAATGGTCCACTTGCCCTCCTGGCTACGCTTGTGGTTACAAGAAAAGAATGAAAAAGAAAGAACAGTACTTCCTTGATGTTCAGTATTCCAGACAAAAAGCTCGCAACAACGCAAGACAGCCAGGCACTGTGGAACTCCAATGAAAAGTAATATTGTTAGTATTGGATGCTACGTTTGGTTATTACTAGATTACCCGCAAACAGAGATTGCTTGTTGAAACTCTATACGCCTATGTTAGGTAAATCGGGCTACAACAGTTTCTCGTGAGTTTTATTTGAAAAAAACATGTCTACATTGGGCTTACTTCATATGGTTAGCTGAAGATGGTGTGACAATACTTTGCTGTGCAAAACCTGTTTTCATGCTGTTTACCACCAGTCTAAGAGGATTAAAACACTGTACTTTGTATTGCGTGGAAAATGACAACTTAAAAAGGCATAAGTAAACCCTGTGTCCTCTGAATGGATTGTGCTTGTTTGTTCCATAAAATATGCGGTTACTATAACAAAGGTGTTTACGTACAGCTCATCAGATCGACAACTAAAGGATATTTCTGAGGGCGACAACACGGTCCTGCATGAAAATGTATATATCTGAAAAATATACCTACAAAAAATGCTAGAAATCACGGAAATTCAATGAAGAGAACTTTTGAACTACACGAAAGCCATAAATTCCAAGAACTGATCGCATGCCATTTGTTCCAGAGAAGAATGTAGGAAAGGTTGAAGATCTAAGGCAGACGTAGAACCAAAGTCAGCACCACAAAAGATAGAGCTTTGAGGAGGCACCACACAAGAGGGGCATACTTTCACGCTTTTCAGACAAATGGCCAAATAGGTCACACCTGCATGGGATCCCAAAAGCTAAGATGGCCTAGGGCCCCGCGCCCCTAAATCCGTCCCTGACTGTGGTGACTAGTGTGCCGTACAGTATTACTTTTGCAAGTCATTAAAGCATAGATTGCAAATAAATTTGTGTTTTTAGATTTTTATATTGCGACTCTTAGTAACTTGGGTTTGACGAATTGCGACTCATATGGAGTAGGTTTGCCACCCCTGGAATGTACTTTTAAACTAATGTAGCTGAGATTTGATCAGCTCTCTTAATTTTGTTTGATTTGTTGAAAAACGCCGTTTGTATTCCTTGCCCGATTAACAATAATTTTGAATTGGTTGCTTCATTGCTCCAGTAGATCCCAATAGTTAACCATTAACCCCCTGGCCATTCAGTGACCCCCATTCAACCCTGTGACTGTTTATCGACCCCCTAGATGGTCCAATTGACCCCTGGGAGTCGATATCGACCACTTTGAGAACCATTGCTCTGGTATAATCAGCTTGTGAGTTATGGAGTTGCAAAGTGATGGTAAATAAGTGGATCTTGCAGGTCTTAAAAGGGCAATCCACCCAGCACGAAGCTGCTAAAAGAAAACAAAATAATGAAATTTTGTGATGCTAACATGCTAAAACATTTCCAGTTTCCTTCAAGAAGGTCTGTGTATCAAAACGATTGTCTTCTTTTCATGCACCATTGGCTGGGATAAATATTAAACTCTTTGATTTCCATATATCTATTGAAACAAAAACCTAGTTTTTGCAAGGTCTGAAGGCAGAGGTTTAGAACATTTTTGCTATTGCTGAGCACATTACTTTTATTTTTATGAATTGTGGCTGTCAGTGAATTCAAGGTATTTTTTGCACTGTGTCTGTTCTGCTTCCACACACAGCTTAGCCTGCATTCACACCTCTGTTTGGCTGCCTTTCAACTAAGTATCCTCATACAGTGGACAAAGAATTTTTGTTAATACACAGCCACCATAATTCAATTTTGGATTGCATGTTAAATTACAATTACAACCACAGGTTGTGCTCCCTTGCTTTTAGGTAACAATGTTGTTATGTTGAAATGCGTTCTCAAAGAATACATCAATTTTGACATTGTCCTATTTTTTTTCTCAACTGGCACTTAAATATTAAAGATTTATGTGGTAGGATCAATGGATGTTTTAAATGCAAGTTGTATACACATGTCATTAATTTCACTTTATTCTTTCCTTTTGGTTTAGTTTATATTTTCTTTATTTCATGTCATTTATTTATGCTGTTTGTTTCAGTAATACAACCTTAAATTTTTCTATAATCACTTTTCACAGGAGTTCCCAACCTTCTTCTGGCATGTACCCCTTCAGCATTTCGACAGATGAGCATGTACCTCTAAAATTTCCTATGATAAAAAGGCCGAGTAAAATTTAAAAAAAAATGAAATTTTGATAGAACTGCTAGAAGTTTAGAACTATAAAGGTTGACTACATTTTAATGTCTCAAAGTTAATTTGTTGCAGCTGTACAATAAATGTACCCCTTCAGATAGGCAAATTTTCTGGTTTTTAATGTACTTGAGTTGTTACTTATTGCACAGATAAGTAGAAAATTTTCTTTCAGTTTTCCTAAAACAACTTATTTGCTTGGCATCAACATTTGGAAAAAATATCTTTTGTCATGACAACATTGAGTACTAAAAGTGTTGTAAACCCACATTGAAGCGATTGGTAAAAAAGTGAAAGAAACATAGATGCAGAACATAGTTTTTTTGCATGTTAACAATCTTATGTCTGCTTCTTGTTACTGCTGCTACAGGTTTTACTGTAGTAACAGAACATGTGAAAAGATGTTGCATGTATGTTTAAAGCAAGATTATTTTACTTTTAGAGTAGAACAATGAGATCATCAATGTTTTTGTCGTAAGTAAAGTTGCACTGTTGCTTTCAACATATGGTGTGGACTTCAAGGAGTTTTAAGCAAAAACTCTGACCTGATTATAAGGAGTGATTATCTGTTTCCTTTTTGCAGTGATACATACTGCAACATACCAGGTGAACGCAATGAATCTGCTTTTTCTGTCTTTGAAAGTGTTGAAGAAATTACAGGATATTTGTCAATTGAATCATGGGAGTTTCATGATTTGTGCATATTTAAGTGAGTTTGTGATTAGTAGTTGTGTGGATTAGCTAGTTAATAGCACTACAAGTTGGTTGTGTTCTGTAAAAGAATTTTTGCAGTGTAAATGCTGGATTACTAGTGTATGTATCAGAGGTGGCCACAGATCTGGAGTGCCAAAGTCGACTCCAATAGGATTCTGCGTTTTTCTTTCGGATCTAGACCCGGTGTCAAATATTTGTGAAAAAACGGTCCCTTATCCAGAGTCACTTCTTATTTTCGGCAATATCAGGAGTTTGCATGGCCATTTCATAAAGAAAAAATGGGCAAACTTTGATTGCATCGACGGTAGACGGAGTCTGAACAGGAGTCAGATTCTGAAATTTGAAAAAGTTTGGACCTGGATCTGGATTCAAAAATTTGGAACAGGAGCAGAGTCGGGGTCTGAAAATGTGACTCTGGCCACCTCTGGTATGTATGCAGGGTTCCTACGGAGTCTTGTATGGAAAAAAGTTTGGTAATTTTCCAGACTTGATCTTTTGACATATACTTTCATTATATTTCATTCAAGATTGATAATTTTACGTTCATCGCGTTAACTGTTTGAGTGCCTGTATTTGACTTGGATGTGTCATTGAGAAAAGTTGAAGTCTGGAAAATTATGTTCAGTATTCCATAGGAACCCTGTGTATGATACAAACCACTGTATATTTTGGTGGCAGTGCATAACTTTGTTCTTTGTGTAGGAATCTAAAGAGAATAAGAGGAAAAGAATTGAAAAATCAGCGGTATGCCTTGACTGTCTACACTGAATCTTTTAATCTGAAAGAGCTGTGCTTTAATTCATTGGAAAGGATTGATAATGGTAAATCATTTAATTTGGAATAAATACTGTGACATTAATAGTCATTTGACACATTTTCAAAATGTATTAGCACCTTTAAACTACACTGTCTATGGAAAGAAATGCTTTCACAGCAAAGAATCAGACACTAAGATCTTACAGAGTATATATTGCACCTACAATGTAGGGATCATCAGCTCTTCGTCAACTAGAAACCTTTAAACTAATTTCATAAAAGTGATGACAAAGCAAAAACCACGATTTAAACAAAATCATATTAGACCTTTCATTCATTGAATCTTGCTGTCTGCGAACTAGTTGTTTTTGAAACATCTGACATGATTTTGTCCAATTTGTGAATTTTGCAATTTTTGTTGTATCATTCTCTCTGCAAGGTTGACATTGTGCTGGCAACAATTTTGATGCATCATTGAATGACATTTAAACATTTCCAAAGTAATTAGAGTGGTTTGAGTTTTTTTCTGAACAATGTACAAGCATGCTATGCAGAAGTACTCTGCTTGTATATGATTCTTGTTCCTTTTTATTGCTCTAGCAGTATTTTGCAACCTCTGATTTTAGGCCAAATACAATATAACTGGTACCTAGGCTGACCTAACGTACTCCTAGTAGAGATGGCACGGTCCAAGATTTTTCAGGCCCGGACCACTCATAGCCTGCAACATCCAGCCCATTAACCGCCCATGGACCGAGGACATTTGTTTTATTTCAAACTGACATGCCTATGGCCCGCTTAACAATTGGTAGACTTGTCTATTTTACCTTCTGAGACAAAATATCTGCTGGGACTATTTTGCCTTTTGTGGAACATGATTGGCTGAAATGGTTATGTTGCATGCAGAATATACAAAGTTACATGTTTGGATTAGTGTGTAGCCTACAGTAAGCCTAAGACCCTCAACCTAAAACCCTGAACCTAAAAATAAAACCCTCAACCTAAAAACAAAACCGCAACTTAAAACCCTTAAACAATCCCATTGCCACAGGGTAGCTTTATTGGGCTTAGCCCCTCCAAGCATAGCTCCAAACTGTAATAGGAAACACCACTGTATAAATCAGTGGAGTTTTTGTCAATTTTAGAAGGTCAAGACCCCCACAGGGAAGACTTTCTGGCGACGGTTCTGCTCTCAACCTAAAACTCTTAACCTACAAGCCTAAACCTACAACCCTCAACTCAAAACCATGAACCTAAATTCTTAAACCTAAACATTTAAACCTAAAACCCTAAACCTAAAACTCTAAACATAAAGCCCTCAACCTTGCTTGTAAAATGATTGTGATTTGGTAGAAAAAACACCTGTAGCACGCCATGAAAATGTTGCATAATACGTTTCCTCTAACAAGCCACTCGGCACCAAAATTGCTGACTGCCACGCTCATGCAAGAAATTGTCGCCATGTAGGCCTACACGAAAAGTTTCTTGAAGTGTGAGTGCCACTCGCGCCTGACGGAGTGCTTACATGTGGGAAAAGCAAATTTGCCTGAAAATCCAGCATTGGCTGAGCAATGCCAAGAGGTTTCACTCATTTTTATTGCCACGGAGTGGTTCTTCTAACTCAAAAAACTTTAAAAAGTTTTTTCAACATTGGTGGGCGGCTCGGTGAAATCCAACCGCTAAAAAGATCGTCAGTGGTCTGGCAGTTCCTCCTCAGTGGCCCGCCCTAAAACCGGACCATTAGCGGCTCGTGCCATCTCTAACTCCTAGCTATTTATTATTGCATCTGATCAACTGTACTTGATATGGCACCAGAGTATGGGCAATGCTTCCTTGGGCATTCTATTACAACATCCATTTTGCGTTGTTCTCTTTCACTTAGATGTGTTCATACAATCCTTAGATTTTGTTTCTTTCCCAACCTTGCAATGTTACTCTATGTCACAATGACTCGTTTATGCATATTAGAATAACTCAGTAAGATGCTAGCAGATTTAATGCATTGATTGCTAGGTTTGTGTTGCATAGTCGTGAGGGATACTGGTGTTCTGCCAATGATCACTGTGGGGTGCATGGATTCCATTGGTGTTCTCAGCAATTTAGGGCCCCTGCGTTCATGTGTGAAAGACCAAAAAAAGTTGTCACTTTGAGACGATGTGGTCTCAGTGATAATTAGTTAATTAATCCCCGGAGGATTAGCTAATTAATTTGTGTTTCTTGGCCGTAACTTGGAAACCACCAATGCTAGAAGGCTGATCAAGGTGTCTGAAGATGTGGATTTTCTCCTAGTGTTTATTTTCAAAGAAGAAACAAAGAAATTGCCCCTTGTTTTTTTCTCGGGCGTCTATAAAATCATTGACGTTTTTTTCTCAGACCTCAGTGAGATTATCCAATAATTATTCCATTGACCCCCACCCACTCATGACATGACCCAAAAAAATTTCTAACCCAAAAGTGTCTGGATTTTTATAATGGAAGCTAGGAGAGTCTGCTGTTTAGAGGGGTTGAATAGATCGGTCAGACGGCAAGTTATGACAGAATGAAGTCGGTCCTAAAAGGATTTGAGATAAACTTTTATATTATGTTTGATTAAGCTTTGAGTTCGTTGGGTGTTATACAAGTGCAAGCAGATGATTTATATAGGACAATTTTGTCTTCATAGTTTTCCTAATGCACACACAGTTATTGTTGATCCACACACACATGACTCATATCAGCTATTTCATGCATTATTAAACCATTTGTCCTCATGTTATCCATTTTGTATGTGTAACAAATATTTATTTGTAACTAAACCAAAATGTGATTATCATGGAAGTGGTGCAGAACAACCTGAAAATCATAATTACTTGTAAACCTACTGATGGCTTCCTTGGTTTCCTTCGGTTGTGACAAATTTTGGCAGTCCATTATGTTAAACATGTGTAGTTAAATGTACTGCTATTTTACACTTGACAAAAGTGCAATGAGCTCAATGATTTTTATCATGCTTATCATGTGGTCAAAATTTTTTTACTTGCTGTGAACCAGGTGCAAAAAGCATGATAAGGTATTTGTCGTAGATCCATTAAAGCTGTGGTGAATTGCTAATTTGTGAAGACTAATAACTCAATGGCAAGTTTCTCTGGATGAAATATTTCAATGTGTGCATTGGTGGCTAAAAACAGTAGCTATGCAACCAGTTGTTTAATTGAAGGCAGAATGGTTTATTGATGCATTTTTTCTTATTAACTCTGTTCCAGTGGTGGTTTTTTCATGTGCAAATTAAATGCATTTGCTATTTACATTTGTTGAACTAAACAGTCTGTCAGTTTATGAAGTATATATGTGTGCAATAGGATGAAATTTTACATCTGGATTGGATGATAACTGTTATTTTAGCAAAGTGTATCTCTGTACACTAGAATGCATTGAGGTAAACTGACTTACTTGAATTTTTCTTTGAAGCACTGTCTGCATTAATTAATTATTGTAATGAAATATTGTGGTCTCTGTATATGCAACTAATTTTATTTTGCTATATGTATATCAGGGGCTGTTACATTATACCGCAATCAAAATCTCTGTCTGTATACTATTGATTGGTTCTCAATTAAGCAAATGCAGCAAGGCGACTTGTCACATCGAGTCGATGCCATTCGATCCAACCGTCAAATAGGCTGCCGTGAGTTTGGGCATAAGTTGTCTCTATTCCATTTCACCAATCAGTGTATGCTCCAAAGTATTTTTGTTGTATGGCTACTTAACCACGAACCAATTTTTTTGCTGTAAAATCATGTTGGTTTTATCTAACACTGCTTCAGCAGCAATGCTGTGAAGTAGAGAATATGATTCTTTTCTCTAACCTTTTATAATCATGCTTTTGGTGTTAACTATACACTTGTGATTACGTATATGTTAGCTAATGCTTACGCCAAAATGGTGCTTGTCACAAATTGCTTTAACCAATCTTAATGTTTTTTTCATTTTATTTTTGAGTGCATAGGACTCAAAATGAAATTTGATGCTTTAATGAAGGCTTATCCAAAATGTGCATTGATGCCAAAGCCAAATTGTCCAAGTTTCAAATTGTCTTACTGTGAAGCATTGTTGATATGAAAGAGTTGCACTTCAGTCATAAGAAGTTTGTTGCCAGATCATTTAACTACCAAATAGGATGAGACTGCCTACCTTCTTCATAAATATAAAAATTAGTTTATTGTTGAAAAAAATGTTTTCTAATTGAAATTCCTTCAATTTGCAAAAAAAACTACTGGTTTCATTCTGTCTTTTTAATCCTGCTATCTGGTAGCAGAAATATCAAGATGACATTAACATAATACCTCTAAACAGTACTATCTTCAAGCACATTTGAATGTTGCACAAAATTGTGTTATTCATTTACTGAATATTTGCTCCACTTTCGTACACTTTGTTCAAGAGAATGTTTTTAATTTAGCAGTGACACTCTTGATTTTACAAGATTTACATCCATAAGTTCAATGCACATTTTCATGATGATTACATTTATTAACAAAAAGTAGTGGCACTTGTTACGCTTGTACCTGTAATTGAAAATACTATGGATTTCTTTGAAATACTAGGAGATCAAAACACTGATTAGTTTTTGTGGTTGATGGCAACAGTTTCAACATCTTTACAGGACATATTAATATAGCATCAAATGATCTACTTTGTTTTGTACCATCTGTCAATTGGTCACAAATTACTAGCAACAAGTTAAGCTTGAACAACCTCAAAGCAAACCAGGAGATACATAATTGTGGTGAGATAATGCACACATGATTGGAAAATGTGCATGGTTTTGTTCACTTTTTTGTCTTGGTTTTGTTGGTGTTTTATGTTATATCTTAAGAATAGTTTGTATATATTCAAAAATTTTATTATGTTTGACCACCCTGAATAGTTATATTGAACTGATAGATTTGGGCTATTTATTTGGTTGTATAGCATTTGTTCCCCTGACAAGTATTTATTGCTTGTAGCATGACCAGGTTGTGATAAAAGCAGTGACACTGCATATTAGATCTTATTGAAACAATTCAACAATGGAGTGGTTTCTCTGTGCAGTATGCAGAGGTGTATTTCACATGTAATTAGTCAGTTTGTTTTTTCTTTATAAGTAGTAAGCTGGCTTGCATGTTGGTGTTCATCCTTGTACAGTGCTACATTCATGAGGAAAAATAACTAAAACCCAAGATATTTCAAGACATGTTACTAACATAATGTATGTCACGTTTAGTATTTGTGCTATTCAGAGCTGATGCCAATAAAAGCTAACATAACTTATGAAGTCTTCAATTAGTTTAATGTATATGTGACCGTAAAGGTCAAAAGGGTGCTGGCAGGAGATTGTATAATATATATATATTTATCTTCATTGAACCGAATTACATATTGTTATGTAACATGGTGTCAAAAACATGCCTAAAAAGTGTTTCTAATATATTCGGATATTGTGCAGGGACCGGTTACAACAGATGCGGCTCCAGCTTGCTGTAATTAGCTTTGGTTGGGACTAATTTGCTTGAATAGTAAAGCTTAAATCTGTTTAAGCTCTATGATCTAAATATTGTTATCTTCTGCTTAGCACTGTGTGTATCATGCTGTGGCGACTAATTAAACGATATAAGATGTTTTGCACAATAGCAAAAATATTTTTCGAATGGATTTGAAGTATTTATGTAATTCAAACTTCAATTCTTGTAAACAGGGCTTTTGAGTTATTTATGAAGTTTAACACTTCTCACTATAAAACTATTACCATTCAAATCTTATAAATGCTGTCTAAACAAATTGTGGTGTTTGGCCTGCTTGTAAGACTTTTGGGCCGCTAACATTTTTCCTTGTCAATAAGCTGCTGATACAGCATTAAAATTTTTGCATTACCTACATTACAATTAAACGTCATTACAGTGCATCTCAAACAACTCACAAGAAATTGAGAATAGTTCACAGCTGAAGAAATGCACAATTTAAATGTTTGCATTATTGCATGTTTTTTTAAGGTGTCTTAGGGACCTGATTCGAGTCTCTAGAATCAGAGAAAACTATCATCAGGTCCCTGCAAGTCCATACCAGGTACCTAACATTTTCCTTAAAAAAACCTGCATTATTGCAAAATAATGATTTACTAATTTTAAGTCAAAGTTCAGGAAATCTAGATTTGATAAAATAAAGATGAAGTAACACCTTGGGGTATTTGAACACTCCATGTGAAACAATTGCTTGGTGGTTTTCATGAGCAGTTATTGCCAATACATATCAGTAGAATTTAATGATATATTGCACCAGCACTATAATGTATCAGCATAATGATGTTCAGTAGAATTTGGCTGTAATGGCAGTTCGCCTACAATGACACTTTTGTCTGTTCTGGCATAATTCTTATCTTTTCCATGCATTCGAGTTCAGCTATAGCGACTTAGGCTATATTGTCACTTCACCTATAACGGTGCTTTTTGTTGGTCTCTGTAGAATGTTTTGTTCATTTGTAACGACAGTTGTTAATTTTCTTATCAGTTTGAAATGTAAGCGGGTGTAGCCACCACCAAATCTTTCATGACTGAATAGGAATGCAGTAAAGTTAATCAACCAATCATTGAGCTGTGCAATGTAAGAATGGCATTTGCAAATCATTAGATGAGTTTTACTGTCCAGTATTAGGGATTTTTGTGACTGTACTTAGTTTGATAGAAGGTCTTGGTGGAGTAGTGCATAAATTGTCGAACAAAAGAAGCAGTATCCCATTATGGAAAAAGTATGACATCGTGGTTTACCCAATAATGAAAGTGGTATGAAAGCAGAAAAACTTTCAAAAGACTTTGATATTCCAACAATGATGTTGACCACAGGTTCAAAAAAATAAAGACAAAATATTTCTCACATCAGTGTATATGCAAAAACGTAATACAATAAGCGGCAATCCTCATCAAATAACACTGTAACCCTTGTCAGGCTCTGGCATTGAACTAAAAAGCCATTTTTGGAACAATTTATTGTAGTTTGGCTATGACAGTTCACCTACAATGACGCTTTTTCTCTGGTCCCATGAAGTGATGCTAGAGGGCAGTTCTATTGTATCAGTCAAATTCTAATAGTGTCAACAGCATTTGCCAAAAAGCCTATGCCGAGTGCTTAAAATGCAGGGTTGCCTAGTGAAACTACCCAAACCAATTTCTTAAATGAAGTGTTTTTGAAAGCAGTGATGTGGAAGCAGCTTGGAAGACTCTATAACATTTGCTGAACACTTTGAGAACTGGTCTACGATATATTCGTACTTTGATTTCGGCTGAAAAAAAGCAGTTTTCGGTTGCCTTACCAACGCCCTAGCTTCTCTGCCGATTGCGCTAGAGCTGTTCAAGGGCTCAAACAGATCAGCCAGTCTAGTAGATTGCACTCAAAAAAATTGTTGGTTGGGAGGTTGACTGACGTCGTAAGTGAAGTAGTTTTGAGTCATTTTGGCTCATGTTGCCTGGCCTAGGGCCCAACCACTAGGCCAAAGTGTTTCGCTGAAGTTTTCATTGGAAACTAGGCTCGAGTCCAAGTCTTTTGA
>JGI24159J19872_10000416_pt1 | contig 36880 bp, 21 predicted proteins | sample Ectturendosymbi4_FD_19872 | JGI IMG/M metagenome (IMG submission 19872) | reverse complement strand
TTTTTAAAACAGAAGATTTTAGCCAGGTTTCGGTAACACAAATAATGTAAAACTCGTAAATATAAGACACTGTACCTAATACCGCGAACTTCAGTGACGAGCATAAAAGCGCACGATTAGTCAAAGGCCATCGAGATCAGGTCACTGAGCCCGCAGTACAGCTTAACGCAGACGTCCTCACTCTGAGAATTGCCGGGCACAGAACAGGTGGCACTAACTGAACAGGCAAGATAACGCGTGTGACGTTAATTGGTTAATCAGCGTATATCTCTGCGCAGAGATAGCTAAATATGCGCAGAGATAGCAGTTTTTGTGCTAAATCTGTCAGGAATAATATTTTTACGAACGGCGCCCCATAGTTCAGGCTGATTGCAACACACATCGTCAAAACACCGCGCGGCGGACAACAAAGCCCGACAGGAGATTCAGGGAGCGGCGCAAGATCCGATGTAGAGGCGGAACGTTCCCTCTCATCCGAAAATCGCACTATACTGCTTAGGAAGAGTTCGCTTCCACTAGTTCAACTTGATCAGTAAGTGGATCATCTTTCCTTCGCACGAAGCACCGCAACAGAACAGTTGCTGGGCATAGAAGCAGGCCCGTAACCAGGGGGGGCGAAGCTGCCCCTAGAAAAATTTTCGCCCTCCCTGGAAAAATTCATTGGACATCGTTTGAAATTATTGGACATAGTTCAAAAAATTTGGGACCCTCTCAGAAAACTCTTCGCCCCTCCTGGTGTCCCAAGCTGGTTACGGGCCTGCATAGAAGCCACGAGGAAGTGACGTTCCAGCCATCGCTCTTCTGGAAAACCGAAACAAACGTTCATGTGGCGATTGATTAGTTGCGAAGCAGACCGCAGGGACCTCACAGCATGCAACGCCTCTGGCAAGACTATTTTCCACTGATCTTCGGGCAGGTTTTTGTCATGAAGCAGCAGCTTTAGCAGTTCGCCACACAGATTGATTAGCTCGTTCGCATTGACTGTTTCCCTTTGGGTGGTGCGGCGTCGAAGTACTAAATGCGATTCACCTTTCAGTAAGGAAAGCTCTCGTTTCTTGGCTGACGAACGAAGCACATCGGTCGCTGTGAACAAAGCTCGGAAAACCCAGAATGCAAAACAAAGACGACAGACATTCGACAATAGTGGATGAGCTCGTGCGTTTACAGGAAAAGATAAAAGGGAATTACGAGTACTCATCGATTACTATGAGAAGATAAGGTCTGGGATTCCTAACAAGTCCCTTGACATGGACGCTTAGGTGATCCCACGGACGCACAGCTGGTATGAGTGTCTGCGAGGGCAGCCTGAAGAAAGTAGTATGTTCTTCAGTTGCGTCAAACTTTTCTAAAGTAAACTACGCCGTCGCGCAAAATGATAAAGTCGCACTTAAACTGGGTGGCCCTGTGACTGATGTAGGTTGTGCACCGACGTGAGAGAGGACAAAGCACAAACACGAGAGAAGGCATCAGCTGCGGCGTTTTCACTACCAGGTTTGTGGCGAATGTCAAAGGTCATGTGACTCAGCTCAAGCCTCCAACCGAGATTTTTGGCGTTTTTGATTTTGCCTCGATTACTCTGATCGAACACGAACGATATAGCTTCGTGGTCAGTGACCAAAGTAAAGAGTCTACTATTCAAAAAATAACTTACAGCGACTAACAGCTTTGGCTATTGGTTGATGCGGCCTCTTTTTCAACCGCGGGGTATAGCGTCTTTCACAAGTAGAGGTGCGCGACAAGCAAACCACAAGATGTTCATTCTGAGATAAAATAGCATCCAAAACATAATCGGAAGCCTCTGTTTCGACCGCAAACAGAATGTCACGGTGGATCGCACCCAAGCTAGCTTTTGCTGTAGTTCTCGCTTGAGATCGTCAAAAGCAAATAAAGCACTTCCATTGAGAGGAAAACAAAGTTACACGCAGAAGGGAACCCGCTTTGGCATAAAAATTAGATATCCACTTAAGTAAGAGAATATACCAGATACGTGTTTGAGCTCCTTTAGACTCGTAACCGGCGGAAGGTCGAGTAGCAGTTGCAGTCGATCGGGATCAGGTTCAACTTGTTGTTGAAAGAAATTTTATACCTGGCATGGTCAGCGTTGTCACGCGAATTTGCGACTTTTCTTCGTTTAACGTCAGGCGACAGTCAGGCACGGCAACAAGCAAACAATTCAGATTTTTATCATGTTCTGCAATAGTTGCACCGGTAAGAGTTACATCGTCTAAAGCAGCATTGACATTTTGCAAGATGTAAGTAAACGATCGATCTGTGAAACGATCGATGACTCTTTGAAATTGAAACGCAGGAAGACCATTCGTTACACGAGAAGGAAGGCGCTTTAACTGCAAAAAGTTTGCCTCCTGCTTTGAACGTCATGTAGTGCTTTTCTTTAGGCAAGAGCGAAAGTTGATGATGCGGTGAGCAGGCCGTGGGTGAACGTATATCTACGGTGCTGTAATACTTATCCTGGGCATAGGTGTAAGAGCAGGCAATTTTGGGGGGTGCTAGACCAGGCCCGTAGCCACGGGGGAGCATTCGGGGGCAGTGCCCCCCAAATTTCTTTTTTTTCCCCCAAAATTTTCTTGTACCTAGAAAATTTTGCTTTAAAAATATAATAAAAACAAAAATCGTGCCCCCTAAAAATGTATTTTGCCCCTCCAAATCTCAAAACCTGGCTACAGGCCTGTGCTAGGGCTGCGCAAGAGCATTACCAGAAGTCAGTTGGCTCAGTACATTGAGCATCTGCCTCATATTTCTGAGGTTTGGCGGTCCATTCACATTTCAACTGTTGCTATCAACAAGAAACTTCACATCTAGCTGAGGACATATACGCAATATGCAACAAACTGTTTGGCAAAATGTGTTCATCCAAACACTGCATGTAAAATAAAAACACAACTTTTCTGTACTTTCCTCGCATGGGCTCTACTGACAAGAAGTAGATGCCTTGCAGCATACTCGATTCCCACAGTGTACAATTAATAAGGAACATAAATGAAATGTCTTTTTTGCCCAAACTTTCAAGTGAGTTAGTTACTCATCAACCCCCACAAACTAAAACACGAAGTTACAAGAAACAGTTTGTTGATTTTATATATATTTAATATTGTGTTTGCTGTGATATAGTAAACTTGCATTTATACACTCAATAACAAAGAAATATAATTTCAATAGTATTGTTAAGGAATTTCAAAACATTTTTGCCCAAATATTTTGAGATTTTCCCCAAATTTTTGAGAAATCAAAACTTTTGAAGGTGCGCTTGCACCCCCTGCACCCCCAGCTCCTACACCCCTGGTCATGAGCCACATTATTCACGAGGTCTTCAATTCTGGGGAAGAGCTACTCGTCCAGGAGCGTAAAGCGATTTACAGTGGCGGAATAGTCGACGACTAACCTTTTCCTTCTTTTTTAACGACGAGAACTTGGGCTCTCCATGGCGATCGTGCAGGTTCGATGATGTCGGCCTCAAGCAGACGTTTTATTTCGTCTACGATAAAGCGAGTATATTCCTGGTTGTAACACCGCATACAATGGGTTTGCACTGTGATAGCAATAATTCGAATAATCGGAAGGGAGCTAACTTGGCAGCGGTGACCGCGAGCTGACCAAAAGGATCCCATGTGGAATCGGGAATCACTAAAGCCTATTCGGGACCTTGCATTTCGAACGTAACAGAGCCACGCTGCTCGAGAACTGTTGACCAACGTTTACATCCGCGCACAGATTTTTTATTACACCGAAAGCAACATCGGGATACCATCGATCAAGGAGGTTCAGCATGCCACGGTCTTCACGATAACCTCGGAGGAAGGGTAGGTTTCCCAGAAAACGCTAAAGCCAAGCTCTTCGCCATATTCTTGTCTAGTTTTCGCAGGTCCCAGAGTCGATCAGCACTTCAAAGGCAACTGCTTGCAACGAACCGCCAACGACAGCAGATTCTAGACCGGGCAGGGAACCGAGGAGACAGGGGCGAACAACCGAATGAAGAACGGTAACTGATTGCTCGGTTTTGACGAGAGATTCTCTAGTCATTTGTCCGTCTGCCGGACTCACACCGTTGGCAGAAGTGGCGCTTTCAGTTCGGCGTCCAGAGTTGCAAACACGGGAAAAAGCCCTGCTATTGACGCAAGTATCACATATTCCTGCTTTTATTGGGCACAAAACTTTCTTTTTCCACAAAAACAGAGACGGATGTCGGTTTCAGCTGAACGTCGCGAGAAAATCTCTCTGAGGATGATGTTTGGGGATGGTTCGTTTGGCTTGTCATTACGTTGTGTTGTCGCCTCGGATTCGGCTGCTCGACGGGATTCAGTAAGGGCAATAACCGTAGCCTGACTTGCGTCTGCCTGCTGGCTCACTGACAACGACTGGCGTTGTGCTCTATCCAAGCAATCAGCAAGTTTTTAAGCTTCTACGAGGTTAAAGTTGTCCTGGATTCTTGATGATCAGAGACCGTTGGTGAGCGAGTCGTGGGTCAAATGGTCCCGGTACACATCGGCTGTGACATCCTGGAACATGCAATCTTTTGATAGTTTTTTTAAGCTTGTGGCAACTCTGAGAGGGTTTCACCAGCAGCTTGCTGACGGCCAGGGGTGTATTCAGGGCGGGCGATTAGGGCGATCGCCCAACCCCCTAAAACCCACGAAAGTAACTTTATTCACCTCACCATGATATTGTACAATTCAGAAAATACCATCCACGATATAAGGCCATTTGCCGTCCATTGTTTTGTCACAGCAGTGTTGTGAAGTATATTTCATCTCTCTTACAGTAGTGAACCCGTAATGAGACACGACTACCAATTATTACTGACATCGCCCCCCCCCCTAACATTACTGGCTGGATCCGCCCTTGCAGACGGCTGAGGAGCAGGTGACGAACGTAAACGTTATTTTCCGTCCTAGCATACAGGTTTTTGAGGGTGCGTACGATTGTTTCGTAAGTTGAAGTCTATTTAACATGCAGAAAGATGCAGGGAGACAAACATTCGATAATTATACGGTATCTGTTTATCACTGGATCGTCAGTCCCGCGGAGTTCGCACAAAACATCGATGAATTCTTCAACAGTCTTGAGCCAAAATAAAAAGATTCTAGTAGTATCAGGCGGTTCAAGTTCGGCCGATAATTCCCGTGGCCTGAACAGGTATTTACCCATTTTCTTGTCAAATAAATTGTCGAGACCTATCGATGCGAACAATCACACAATTAATGTTCGCCAGGCTCTATTTAACAAGAAAACTCAGCGATATCCTGAAAACGTATAAAAGCGCGCGATTAATCTAAGACCATCGAGGTCAGGTCACTGGGCCAACAGTGCAGCTTAACACTGACGTCACCGCACTGAAAAGTGACTGGCGGAGAACAGGTTGGACGTTTGTTGATGGCGTCTTGGTGGAACTTTATAACTACAGCGATCTTGTAGCGCCATGACTCAGTTTGTACAAGGGCTGGTATCATTTGACTCGTTTTTTTGTGTTCTCGATAGTCCCAGTAGCTCTTGATCACACCGTACGCCTGGCTAACTAAGCAGACAAGACAACATGTGGAATGTTGATTGGGGAGTCAGCGCATCGAAGGGAGACACGACAGCTAAGTACAAACAAGCAGGGGACCGCGATCAGTGGCGATTCTAGAATGAAAAAAGTGGGGGGGCACTGCGGGGCCAAGGAAAAAAGTAGGGGGGGCAACATAAACGTAGAATATTGCTGGCCGAAAGTTATCTGCTGTGTGGGTCAGTCAAGCGAACATAAACGTGAAATTAAGCAAAAAACTGGGGGGGCAAGCGGGGGGGCCAGCCAAAAATCTGGGGGGCCATGGCCCCCCCTTAGAGTCACCACTGACCGCGATACTTATAAATGCGCTACATGCACTGCACAAATAACACAACTGCATACAGCATAAGCAAAGCCACTTCTTATCATTCCACTTCTCCTTAACCCGAATGGACGCAAAGTACCTCGAATCAACTCCAGCTTCATTCTTTCACCTTGCACAAACACAGGCAACCAACCCATATATCTACAAATCACTGCACTCTACAAAGTGTATCCAAATTGCGGCTGAAAAAACGTTAAAGAAAAGAACATCTTGTACAAAGAAAATGAGTGCGTCACAGTTCAGAAAGTGAACTTCGCAATGATGGCCCATTGTAAACATGACGGCTAACTGAATGCGGTGTCTACGAAAATGTCAGAGCAAACTATGCAATAAAGTATCAAAATAAAATATACAGACAAAAATATTCCAGAAAACTGAACCAAGTATATACTTTGAACACAGTAGAAACTAAAAACACAGTTACACTTATGCTTCAACACAAATACCAAAAGACACAGATACCAAAGTTTCCAACATGAGTTCGATTTTAATAAGAGCTGATGATGCCTATCTATTAGGCCAATGCTCTGTTCGTGTCTGACCGTTTGCTGGGAAAGGATTACCTTCGATAAGCAGTGTTTCTAACTTGCATGTATGAACTATGAAGTACATTTTAAAAAGAAAGTGATCATTGTCCTGACGACATTCTGTTTCTAATAGTTCCTAAATGTTCCAGATCAGGGTTTCCAACCTGTGGTACGCGAAGGTCTTCCAGGTGGTGCGCGAGTAACTTCGTAACTTCCATTTTTTTCACAAAAACCTGGATTCACAGCTTTCCAGTTTGTGTAATCAGGCTTTGTTTCTAAACAAATAAATTTTCCTATAGCCTGATATTCCTATTGTATCGTAACATTATGACCTTTGATGCGCTGGTAGCAAATTTACGCCACGCATCGACCAATTGGTGGAAGGTAAACAAAAACAAAAATCTCATTTAAATTAGTTGTGGTTTTGCAGAACAAGAAGTTTATGCTTTTGTTTTATCTAAGAACTTTAGCTCTTCTAAGGATAAACAGGCTGTCGCTTACAAACTACGTGTTCAAGTGCGAGAAACCTGGTTTGGATAATCGAGAACTTTTATTGTCTGAGACAAACAGAAGCCATGGTTATTGTCTGAGACAAACAGAAGCAGGAGCTTTAATGCGTGGTTTTCAAAACATATCCTGTAACTAAGAAGCGCGGGTTGTGTGGAAATTTTGTTGCAGTTTTGAATTGAAGTCTTAACAAATAACACCAATAATATGATTGTGAGATGGATCAAATAAAAAGTTTAAAATTGTCAGCACTAAACAGTTTGAAAAAAAAGTTTGAAACTTCTTAGAAAGCTGATTTCAACCAAACAATTTTTGCTGAAGTGAAAATCATGTTTTTTCGAGATAGTTTTCGGACGAAATTAGCAAGAAAACAGCAGATTTACGTAGAATCTTGGTGTTGATCAGAATTGAACTACAGATTTTGTGCAAGTGGTGTGTTTGGACTGAAGCACCTGACAACTATGAACTTGAGTTTGGAGAGCACTTGAGTTTGGAGAATAGGCCCCTGTTTATTGCTGAAAACAGTGGCGTAGCCAGCCCAAAATTTTGGGCGGAGCTAAACTGTTTGTGACTTTAGGCGAGCAACGGTATTTTGTTTGGGACACCGCTTCCCAAAGCATAAAATTACTGGATATACTAAATATTTGGGGGACCATGGCCCCCTGGGCCCCATTGGCTACGCCTATGACTGAAAAGAAGGATCTGCCTAAAATGCCAAGATAGACAAGATTTGCGCTTTTCCAAAAAACATGGTTATAATGATTTACATTTTAGCAGATAAACTTGTCGTGCAATTTAAGTTAGAAAAGTTGCCAGACTTTTAGGTTTCATCAAGAATGTTAACGGTGATTTAGGAAATGGCGAAACAAAATTATCTGTTTTAACCGTGGTGAAAAAAATCATTCATTCAACTAAAATGTGGAAAAGAAGCGACATTGGAACATGTGCTGTGGTTTTGCTAAGATTGTTTAAAATTTGTATGTGTTTATTTGTAACCATGGCAGCCACAAAAGAAGTTTAGAGATTCACGATAAAATTTTATAGGGTTTACGTTTTAAGAAAACAGAAGAAATTATGGCAATCGGATGATAATAATTTGTATTTTCTGTGCTTTACTGCTCCAGTTTTTTAGCTTTTGTAGAAAGAAAAACGAACCAGCCAAGTTTTTTCTCTGCACGTTTCTGCTTTTTTTCGGCGCGAAAAACATTTCAGACTTTTTGCAACTCATCCAATGCGACAAGAGATTGACATTTGAAAGCAAGACTTGGAGTCAGATGAACTAATATCTCAAAGTGCGAGTCGATGGGACCGTCGCGCCAATTACACTCGTAAATCGAACGAACTCGGAAAGTTCAGGGCGAAGACACGTCACGCCGTGACGTTTCTGTATTGTTACCGGCAAGAGGTCTTCACTGACATGATTTTGAAAGCTGTTCGTTCCTAAAAAGACGTCTCTCACATCAACTACATTGATGGCTTGCTTGCAAGTTGTCTCATGAGAATGAAATAGTCTGCTCTGGTTGATCCATGGTCTTCTGACCCATGGTCAGCTGATCTGATGACCCCCGGTCTCTTCGTTAACCATGTAAATAAACATGAACAGTGTGTGTGTGGTAAAATGTGGAAATATCAGCAATTCCCACATCGCACCTCAAACGCTTTCAAACACCAAATGACTCGTTGTGACCCCACTGTTTGGCCCACACCCTCTGGTTCATCGCTCCACGACCACTTATGTGACGCAACTCTGAATGTCAAACGAGTTTATCGATTTTGATAATCTTGCACACGTCATTATATGCAACGAACGATTTTCGTAAAGAGATTTGCAAACGGAGTCATCAAGGTAACACAGACGTCATTCACCGTAGCAAATTGCCTTCTCTTCCTTTTTTTACACTATTTGCAGTTCATACCTTCGAACCGTTTGCTTTAATCATTTAATTGAGGACTTTGAACAAAATGAAGGTAAATACCGTGGCAGCGACGATGATTTAATAACAGATCGCAAACGCATGAAAGCTTCATTCTGTGGTGCTTCGCAAATTTCCACTTCGTCATGTTCGCGCAGCTGTGTGGAGAAGCGGTTCATACATTTTGATGAAACGGCATATTTTACCAGGACCTCGTCACAAACAACTGTTTAGAGCAATTTTCCATGAAAAACTTGGAACAGTTTTACTAGCATGGAGGTTTTGTCATTTTAAACGTTCATGTTAAATCAGTTTGCATCAGATAAAAATTTCAATGCGCAGTTTTTATGCTTCCACTACTTCACCTCGTTACCATGGTGAGACGAAAAAGTTTGAACTGTTTTTCTGGACATTTGCAGTGATTAATGCGTTTTTTAATGTAATGTTAAGCCACGATACTTGCTTTTACGAGCTACAACAAGCCTATAATGAAGTTCCGACCTGCAAACTTATGGGTAATATGCAAGTAGTTTTCCGACGTGCATTTCCGATTATTTTCGTTTTCAGTTTTTTGCGTTCAAGAGTTAAATAACTCTTTATATGATTCATGTCTTTCTGTTCACATTATTTAAAAAGACAAATATAAAGCTTTATTACATAATCCTACTTTTTCTGTTGCCTTTGGCATTGAAGCCATTACGAACATATCGATTGCCTATCTCTGTTCAAGACAAGGTTCTTTGTATCAATGCATCCTTTAAGGTAAATGGACTCGAAATTCTTATTTTAAAAATTACGGTGTTAGATTCCTTTATTTTGCACAAAAGCAACCTTGTACGTTTAGCAAACAATTGAATGATAACAAGAGAGTAACTCAAAGTCAAAGATGTTATCATTAGCGTACCGTGAGCCCTCTCACGGGCTACATCACTTACGCTTGTCTACGAGGTTTGACTCACTTGCATTTTTTGTAAAATATCACCACCAACCCCCATCTCTTGGTCGTTTGAAGCGAAATGCGTATTTTAAAAAAACTGATAAAGTCTGAGACGGAATATTTATGACCATATTGTCTTTTCTGAACTCTTACGAATGCAGCAACAACAGAAATATCCAAAAATAATATTGATCACTTCCAGTTTTTAGCGGGGAGTTTTGCAAAAAGCAAACTATATTTAAAGATTGCAAAAGCAACTTTCTTTTTCCACTGATTGATGGTTTTACTTCTTACTTCTGCGGACTGCTCATAAATTGTTTCCTTTTTTTTCGTAGATTTACTGTATGCATGGCGTTATATCAACTGGGATTCACAGCGGTCTTTGCACATTTTTCCTGATACGATTTTTTTCTTGATAAAAAAAAACTTATGATTGTCAAAAGATTTCAGCACAGATGGGCGCCATACTTTTGTATCGGCAAGTTTGAAAATGTAAAACACTACAACACAAGAGCCCAAATGCTCAATACCATTGCGTACTTGCACACACAAGCACCCTACGAAACAAGCACATAGAGCCTTTGCATGTGCAGTTATTCCAATTGATTTAAACATGTTATGTGCAGTGTCGCTGAATTCTTTTTTAACAAAGCTCATTTGCTTGTAAAGGGTTATAAAGGTTTTATCTTTGAATTAGAGATATTACGCAGAGCTGTGAGACTACTGTAACTGGTTTCCATCAAGACCATCTTGTTTAAACGACATTTGTATATCTCACGATCTAATTTGCGCAGCGCATAAAAACCGCCATGAAGGAATTAAATTTTGAAGTGTTTTTGCAGTAAATCGGAATGCCCTCGGACTACAGTCGGAGACTTGTTTGCGCCACGGAAGTTGAAACGGAATGTATCCGCGAAAATTTTTTTTCACGTAATGAAGGATATTAGCAATCCGTGGTGTTGGCACACTACACAGATAGTAAAGGCGCGGTTTCCCAAATAACATTGTAAGGATGAAATGATCACGATGGCAACCCTGCTGTTCAGCTCCTTCGCAACAACACACTTTTGGCAAGGAGCAATTTCCTTCTATTGGGATTTGTCTGCAATAAGAGGTAAAGACATGCAGCTTAAAGTTTTATTTTTAGAGGAGTTTGACTCTATGTTTGATAAAGTCAAACCAATCGTGTTAAGGATCTGCGATGGGGATCGAATTGCACGAGACGATTTGGTTTTGAGTCGACTATGACCATAGCTCAAAAGCGTTTGACAATAGTAGGTGTACAACGTTTTTGAAAGTGTTGCGAAACATTTTGCAGGAATTTCACGCTTCCATTTCGACGTATTCTCGCGTTGATAAATACAGCATTATTATCAGGAAACTTTTTCAAAAACGAAAATTTTGACTTTAATGATTTCTAAGGCTTATTGTAAAGCATTTTTGTAATCACAAGAGAAAATACAGCGTTGCTGAAAATTGTGGATAAAGCTGTTTATAAGTAACACAACAACAATACAATAAACGAGCAAACCCCAACTGAATACTTCATGATGTGATTTTTAAATGCCATGAAAATCGATGCATATGCATTGGCCGAAGAGCGGCTGACCCGAGTAAAATGGTGTTGCTTTCAAATGAGACTGAACTTTTGACGACGTCGAAAATGATGGCTGGCAACAGCAAATGCTTGAAGGACAGTCACACAGACCTACCTTGTAAGAACGGAACTAAACTCTAATTAAGTACGATGTCTCTTTGTAAAGCAAAATATTTCTCGCCAATCCCGTGTTTAGCCGGAGATACGCCCGAAGTAGCGTTCACTGTCGACAAGTCAAGATTGCAGTCCGATCGACGTTTGGGTTCCGTGGTACGTGTTCTTACGCAGGTTCATCAAAATTGTTGCTAGCGCGAGATCAAGCATGAAAGGTGGATTTCCCAAACAGAGCGTAAAGATGCTTTGGTAGAGTTTTCCTTAAAAGAACATATTGCACTTATCTTCAACCGCGAAAGTAGCCGATTTAGCATCAATTTTGCCTTTTCCGCAAAACCACTGGCTATGTTTGACTTAAAACAATCTTTGCAAAAAAAGTCTAAAATGTTTGCTTGCCACAGTCAGGAAGTTTTAGTAATTTTTTGTTAAACCACAAGTTATGAGCTGTTTATCTGTTCCTAAGCAAAACTTCCTGCTACCTTTCATTTATCCATTCTTGAACGCTCTGTTGTCCGCAGCATATGTCTGCACTGTCACTGCAAATTATTTGATCACAACAATACTGTATATTGTTGTTCAATGAAAAACGCCAATTTCATTTTGAATGTTTTCATGCAAGAAGGCATAAAGTAAAGTTTGGTATCGAAGTAACTATCATTCGAAAAACCAATAAATGTTTTTATATTTGATCATCAGTTGCTCTGCCGAGAAGTTTAATTTTGATGATGAAGTGCCAAATGTATAAGCAGAAAACGTACACTGGGGAAAACAAATCGAAATCAGTGAAAGTGCACTTTATTCATAGAGAGAAATGAGATGTTTCCGTTGAGGATTTTATGATTCGTATCGGGAGATGATTTCATGTTTTTTAATTGATCGACAAGATTTCGAAGAGGAAGCTTTTATTTATAGAAAGTTTCAATCGTTCGATTTTTCACCAGAAGCCGATTTTTCATCAACTTCAGACCAACCCCAAACTTCCAGCGTGTATTTCGTAAAAGATTCTTCGAAATTATCAAATTCTGATTGGAAGTATCTCCGTGCATTATTATTCAGGAGAGCTAACTTAAAATTAGAAAGGACTTCTCGCCACTCCTCCCCAGTGAATACATCAGCCTTTTGAAGGGAGGGATTTTCCAAATTCTACTGTACATTGATCTTTATCTCGTAAGCTTCCTGTTGCCACTGAAACATCACTCAAAAAAATTATAATCCTATAGAATAAAATCGTTCGACTGATGACCCACAGTGACTAGCGGATTCCAGCATCAGGATTATACAAATCTCTCCAAACGTTAACATTGGATAATATGATAAAACTAACCTTAATTACAATCGCTCACTCGTTCCATCATAAAACATCGCCCAAAATTTTTGACAACCTATTTAAATATCTAAAAACATCGCATAGTTACACTGCGCGAATCCGCTCCAATCAAAATTTCTTCAAATCATCAGCAAATACAAATATCGGAAAGAAATCAATTCATTATAGAGAAGTATGGCAGTCTCTTAAATATCAAGCTACTGCGTTCCACTAGTTCTCGAACACAGGTCAAAAAATACCGTCTTGATATTAATTAACAAACTTAATCCTGATGGTCTTGACATTACGCTGCATGCCTTGTAAATGTTCTGTGTATTGGATGTTCTGCATCTATTTGGTCCCTGTTGTTGTTGCCTCTTTTCTTGAAACATCAGTTTGTCATTATATTGTTCTATTTTGCCGTTGCTAATTTTCTAAAGTTGCTTCTGTGCTTTGTGTATCGCTGCTATTACAGCTGAGTAAGCATAACGAATGACCCATGGTCAGCTGACTTGATGACCTCAGGGTCCTTTCGTTAGCCATGTAAAATAAACAAGCATTGTCTGTCTTGTCTGTCTGTCTGTTGCCATACCACTGGCAATTTCGGTCGGGTAAGTCTCATACTTCAAACTCCAGACACCATGCAATGATCCGGTCGTTATTTCAGGTCAGAAACAATCTTGAAGGAGTACTGGTTTAGTGACTTTAGGTTATAGCTGTTATTTATTTATTCATGCATGCATTTATCAGACTCAAAGACCTTATCACGAGGGTTAGCAGCAGTGCAAAAGAAATGCAAATAATGCGTTTAGATGTTAAACATCACTGGGTAGACATTAGTGTATTCACACTGGCAATGTTAAACAAGAAAAAAAACTGATAAACGCTCTTGCGACTTCTTCATACTCTCAACATCATATAGAAGTGCAGGGCCTTCGAGAGAAATTTTACCTGGGAGTACGAAGGCCTATACCAGGCCCCCTAGCTTCTGGGTTTCTCGTTGAAACTTGTATAGCTTGTTTCTACAGTAATTAGAACATATATAAAACAGCTACCATGCCAAGATTTAGAAAATATTAGTTGTGATACTGGCAACCAGCTTATACAGTAGTAATTTTGGTCTTGATTACAGAAAAACTTAGCATGCGTACTTTCATCCTCCCGGGCCCTAGTACTTCTCGGGCCCGGGTACAACGTACCTCTCGTACCCCCTCTCGTAGGCCCTGCAAAAGTGTTACACAATGGGTGAAAAAAGAACACACGGAAAAGCATGATACATTAGAAGTAAGCGGATGTGGATGTGGAATTTCTTCAGTAGTTTTAATGCGTTTGTGTTGTGAAGTGCATTGTGTGTCATTTGAAAAGCGTGTAACTCCGAGAGAGTGAACCGCTTTGCAGCTGTTACTTCACAACTTATGGGTACAAAGAACTTTTAAGGACCTCCAGCAAACCTCGGTTCGTCCACAGTGTTTACCGTTCACGCAGCTGATCCGGCTTGCCCAAAAGCCTGATGTGCTTATATTTTGTTTTGTAGCAAACATCAAACCAGCTGGCACGCAATGCAGCACCTGTTTCTCTCCAAGTGCTTCTTCGCACAATCTTGGCTTGAAGCAAGCGTTTTATACTCGATGAGGTTGATATTAGTCACGTTTCCATATTTACCTGCTTTTTTCGCACAAAACGTGTGCCTTGATTAACGGCACGTAGGCTTGTAACACAAGAGATTGCTTTATCTGATGCCGTTTCCAGAAAGCTGGAATCTTCCGCAGAGCTTGCATTTTTGAGCTTTCAGAGCTTTTACAAAGCGTTGATGAATGTACGATAGCAGTCTGCGGACACGTTGACGTAAGACTATGAAGTACGTTTGTCCGTACTGCCATACAAGGTCTTATGTCATGAAGGAGAACTGCGATATGTTTCTTGGGTAGAAATATGGTAACCGTGCATTCACGGCCTAAACGTTTTCAGAGAAACTGTTGTAGCATACCATTAGCCAAGTTTCAATATCTCAAGTGCTTTGATTGGTTTGCAGTTAATGTGTTACGAACGTTCAATTTTCAGACAATGCAGGGAGATCTGATACAAGAAATTCTTTAAAATTTCAATTTGAAATAACCACTAAAGTAAAATGTAAAGGCCATTTATGTGCACTTTCTTTTCGTTCAAACGAATTTCTGAGATGTTTTTCAGAATAACAGTTTGGCACAGTTCTTGCGATCATCATATAATTATCGCGGAACAAAACTTCGTGAAGTCTATCAATGATAGCTTGGAACTCGAGCTGAAACACGCCTGGATCTACTTTCCCCGCAAAAAAAGCGCATGATATTTATCATCTTTTGAGATATCGCTGGATTCCCTCCCCCCATATACCACTTACTCGGAAGCTTGCACTAACTTCAAAGGGCTGCAAGTTGATGTTTTTGTCTGATACGCAACAATTCTTGTTGAAACTGCTCGCGAAATTGAATTGATATTCAGTTTCGATTACACAAAAGTGTGTAACTCGATCACAGTTTTCGTATGACCTTGATGTTATAAGAATGTCACTCGATTCTCAAGAGAACACCACTTCCTCCGAGAAACAACTTTGAAGCTGCTGCGCTGTGCTTTGTGCAATAAAAATGGAATTGGAAAAACTTTGTTTTTCACTTTCTTTTCACTTTCTGTAAAATTCAAGACACGCCACTGTTACAGCAAATAGAGTAATATATCACTTTATTTTAACTGCCGGTTTTCACTGAATATAAAACAACAACACGGCAAGTTGCTGTTTGAAATCTGTTTTGAGAGAATTCCTGTGATATCATGGCAAAGACATTTCCTGATTGATGACACTGGTCTATAGCTTGTTGGGAGAAAATCTTGAGAGCAGCGAAAAAAGAGGACTATATATATGAAGAGCCTTTGTGAGGAGACATGTCGTGTGAAACACAGCATTATGTCATTGAAAGAAAAAGTTTGGCGGCTAGATTGCAGAGGACGCTCTTTATATTTCCATCAGGGTAAATGTCGTAACAAATAAATCATGTTTTTTCAGACAAAAGGCGTTTGGACCCTACAACTGACTGGTGCAGCTGACGTTCAAATTGTCAGCAGCAGCCATGACAAGAAATTTGTTGTGGGGGAACCTGTAATTTAACAATATAATCAGCCGAAAGGAAAATAAATTTTGACAACAGTTCCAGGTATCTATTAAGACAGGCATGATTACTTGAGATGAAGTAGGGGTGTATGGGCAGTTTAATGCACACAAAGCGTGACGTCACGGCGGAATAAATCAAAAAGGTAAGGAAGTGGTTAGTAGAACGCGTGACAGCGAAATAGTTGTTTGCTTGAATTTGACAATCACTGTCACGGCAGTCGTTTAACTATGCGAATGCCAGCCGACATGTGCCAGCTTTAAACACGGTGTTCATAACTGTTTCGCCGTCAATCATTCTACACTGTGCACTTTCCATTGGTGGTTTGCCTGTGTGGTTGCAGTACCCTGATACCAAAATGCTCACTGGCAAATTCATCAAGTTCACCCACGGAGGCCATCACATGAACGCAGTAGGTTTTACTTCTTCGAATTGAAGTCTGTTTATGACTCATTTTCAAGTTCAGTCTGGAAAAATCCAACGTTAAAAGATTTCTCACGGTAACACAGCCATGTCGAAAGTTGTAAATCCTTCTCTTTTTCAGTGAAACATGGTTGGCTTGGGAAACAAATTACTTGGTCCATTGGAAAACCTTCACTTTTGTAAAACTCATCGCAAAAGTTACTTGTAAGAAATTCCTGTTGGTTTGATATGAACCGAGAAGAACCACCCAAAGAAATGTAGTTTCGTTTGGTGAAATCACCCAAAGAATGTAGTTTCGTTTTTGAAACCAGGTTCAAATGATCTCGATATCTTCGTTTCAAATAATCATAAAAAATGCTGTTTGAAGCTTGTCTTCGAATGAGAGCAGCTCTTTTGTTTTTAACTTCAAGCACAAATTGCTGCGCATTCACTAGAACAGTCTAGTGTTCCAAAGACACATTTTAAAACACAAATCAGCCGTGGAAGCCGAAAAATTAAATTATCGCTTTGTTTACGTCTGCCGCGACTGCAGCGATTTTAAGACCCTCGCGTCTTTGTTTACATCACTGCCGGTCGCCCTCCTCCATGACCGGGTCACAGGTTTATCGACAACGATCGCCTTCACCACAAACTTCCCTCCCAGCCCAGTCACAGCCCTGAAAGACAGTGTCACGATGTGATTTTCCCTTGAAGTGAACATGCGAGCCGTCGATGCGCCGTGCTGCGCGTGTGACGTTATCAATACAAAACAGGGTGGTAGTTTTACCAGATATAATGTCTTATCGCGCAACGTTCAGTTCTAACGTGACCATTTCCCAATGTCTTCGTTGTGAAAACATGTAGCAAGATGAACAGTCGTCACTTTGCTTCGAGAAAAGCTGACGTCAATAATAATCATTGCCCAGTTTGACAAGCAATGTCGGACACAAGGCAATGGGACGGATCTTTCATTTGATCTTCTTTGCACTTCCCATCAACCAGCACCCGTGTCGTTCTGCGGGGAGTGGGTGGGCAAACTTGACTCGCAGGCTACATTCTATGCTAACATTTGACAGCGGAGGAGGAATCGGAAGAAGATGATAATTTGCTTATGAACTGATGTAGAGAAAAAAACGGATTTAAACTTATAATTTGAAACAAGTTCATCATCCGGATTGAAGTGATGAACGACCGGAGTTCGCCGATGTCTGTTCCACATTCACGCGATGAATACCACAGATTTTTAGATCTGTTAATATGGGCTAAAAGTTGGGAAATTTGAAACACCTTTATAGTATAAAATCATTGTCAACATAAATTTAGAATCATTCATGCACCAGGTTTTGAGTTGAAAAATCCCCTTTTAACAGGGTAGTGAGCTTCGTCTTAGCCGTAGGGTATGGAGAGAAAGGGTTGCGCCCCCACAAATACCAAATTTGCGGAAAATCGGGAAAATGTTTTGAAGAATGAAGCACAGTCTCTTATATATCTGACAAATTAGCATATTTATCACATTTTGAAAAATAATTTCAGTGATGATGTTTTGGGGATCCAGCGCAAAGTCAACTGCAAACCCTTTTGTATTGTTGGTGACTGAGCAAAACGTTCAACCTGCGATCTTGTGTATATCCTTTAAAAACATATATGATGGTGTTCCCCTCAAGGCCTGATACCACCCCGGTTATTGTGTTGCAAGACAGTAATCTCAACTTTTCTTGTTTTTTCACATTGGACGTAATTTTGCACTTCTTTTTTCGGGCAAAAATAGGAAAAATCGGGCAGAAGCACTGGGCACCTCCAAACATTTTTGTAATCTACAACTTCATCATATATTAATCTTCGTTATTAACACAACATGCACATGTATGAGTCTATTACCAGGCACATGTATTCTTAAACACCTCGACGAGCAGCTGAGATCATCTTCAGCTGAAGGGATAATGTTTACTAGTGACTGGAGCTTCCATCTGAATAACCATCTCACAAGTGGCAGCCAATAATTTTATTTCTAATTTTATTGTCAAACGTTGAAAACGTCTTTGAAAATGTCCTAATCGCCCGCTGTTCTGTTTTTTAGTCAACGTTTTTTGGGGACCAAAAACGAAAAATAGCAAACGTGGCAAATCACAAGAAAGTTTCGCCCAACAAGAAACAATTCTTATCGCTAGACATTGTGGATGTTTGCGTAGATGGGTTTTTGCCCACTCGTCTGGGTATCACTGCTATAAGTCGCAACAATTGATCATATTGAAATCTCCCAATGAATATCACCGTCTTCGAAAGTTGTTTTTTTTGGTCTGATCTAGACCCAAATATTTCCTACTCCGGACAAACCATATTTTGAGCTAACTATACAATGAAACGAAAAATTATTTAATTACGTCGGATATGTTGGATGTTTTCAACAACCACAGCTAGATTACGCCATCTACATTATACAAAAGCATAAAGAAAGTTTGAACATCAAGCGGTTGTATTTCGGATTTTCAAACCTATGCGTTCCTCTCCCCGTGCATTTTTCAATGTCAAAGTTACTGATGGTGCTAACCTCTTATTAACGTTCTTTTCAGCAAAGGTACAAATACAAGCAAGACAGTAAAACAGATAGGCATTGGGAAAGCAAACATTTTTTTAACTAAACCAGCGGTCAAACACCAAATTGCACGACATAGCAGAATCTAAAACTTAATTTTAAGATTGTAGAAAGAGAAGTTTGCAATTTTCCATAAGTCTCGAATAAATGCTTTAAATGTTACCCGAACCGCATATAATGGCACTTGTTTGAGCAAAAACTATCACCACAAATTTCTATTGCATTTACCAGCTAAAATGTCGCAACCGCCGTGTCGTAGCATCATATCACTATGAAAATGGCATAACTTTATGACGAAACCGATTTTTTAAACATTGTTTGCTCAATTATAACGTTTCATTTGCTGGCGATCGTTTCCTTCCGACTTTTCGACTCAGCACGTTCGTTGCATGAATGACATATGACACATCAGTTGCGTTCAGTCACAACAGGCACGGCAAACAGCTTATGAACTATATCACTTGTAGCAGACGTCAACGCTGGCGCATGACGTGTCACGTAGAGCGTCGTAAAATTATTGTGCGAATCACTTGATCTGATTTAGAATTTATGTTGCGTCTCAAGGAAACATTTCTTCAACCTGATGACTTCATCAGAAAAGATTGCTATGTTTAGTGAATCAACGTTGACAATTTGACAAGTGAATTAAAATCGTCGACAGCAAGCACTTCAAAAAATAATCATTGCTTATATTGATGCATTAAGTTTGACCAGTAGTGTGGAAATGTGTCAACTGTAAGTCCTAAGATATCAAAACGTTTTGCTTGATATCTTATAGGGTTTATACATAGTCTCAAGCGATTGTTTTGTTGTCCTTTTTGGGAGATGTTGCGTGGTCTCAAAAAGTAACGCAAGATAAACTAGACTGAAATTGCAGTATGCTGAAAAAGCTGTATTACTTTTCGTTTATATTCAATGACGAGACGGAAACTAGTTATTGTTTTAAATTATCGTTTATTACAACAGCATTCATTTCCATCAATGTATCGCTGTATAGAAACTTTTTCTATTTGCATGGCAATCGCTTGTCTAGGCCTTCAAAATTTTTCCATTACTTGAACAAATCTTAAAAGTTATTCAAAAGACTCATAAACAGAACAGCGGATGTTGTTTTTCTTCAAATTCAAAAATTGTAACAAGTTTTCTTGTTTGGAAAATCGGGCAATATGCCGTAAAGCACGAACTCGCCTTTAGTTTTACGGAGCACGTTGAAAAATAAAGAATGAATCAAACCGACTTTTTGATATTTATATCTGCTGGGGATATTTAACACCTTTTCATTAGAAGGTCGAAAATATTCTACTCGGCTATTTATAACAGTATTCCGCAAAACTAGACTGTAAGAAGTTTTAAGTGTTTTAATCATCCGGCGAAACTTCGTTGCCGTTTGACTTGGAGTCATGAAAATCGTACAATGTGATGACAATAAGATCAGCTCGTCATTTGGCAACAGGGCAATTAGACGACGTGTCATGTCACTGCCAAGTCGAAAGTCTTGCCAGCTGTTAAAGGATCCAGCGCATAAATGCATGTTGGTCGTTGTATGCGAAATGAGAAGTCATGTTGCCAAACTGTCACGGAAGTGTTTTGTTAGTGTTTTGACTAATACCTGTCTTAATGTGAAATATGGAAAAACATCATATGAGTTCAATATCTGGCTTTATCAGTTTAATATCTGCCATAACGTGAAATATGCATTTATTTCAAAACAGTTTGCGTGTTCATTGCTTTAAGCATTTCTGGTGATCTAAAGGTGTGAAAGTTTAAAGTGTTTTGACGGTTTGTTGGCAATCATCTAAACTAGGGATAGGATCGGCCTCACCTAAAAACAAGCCGAGTCTTAAAGATAAAGCAAATTTCCAGCGCCGGGGGCAATTCTTCCAACTATATATGCGTCACTGCTTCCGAGAGCAAAAAAAGGATAGAGTGAAATATCTTCCATCACACTGAGCTCATCTCAGAGTTTGGTCGTACTGGTTGTCGACATGTTGGTGACTTGAGTTGAGTGGGAGTGTGATTGCCGACCGGTTGCAGAAGCAGCATTCAGTTCAGAAACTAATCTGATCGGTTGGCAAGAATAGTTTAAACAGCAAACCAACACTTTGTTTCTACAGATGCAGAAATAGTGGCGCATATGCCAATTTTACGCAAGGCAGAACGTCAGCCTTAGACAAGGTTCCGTATATTTTTCTAAAAGTAGTACATCGACGACATAATAAAGTTAATACTTCGCCCGAGACTAAATGCGAAAGGTTTATTCATCTGAAAAAAATGCTTTGATTTGAATACGTGTCGAGGGGCAAAGGATTTTAATTATAAGTTTAATAGCGTTGCGCACTTGACTTTGCCTGAAATTACAGATTTGGCAAACACTTTATTTGCTTCAAAGAAAAATATTTAGGTTTATCACAACAGCACTTTTTATATATGTTTATTACAACAGCACTTTTTATATATGTTTATTACAACAGCACTTTTTATATATGTTTATTGCAACAGCACTTTTTATATATGTTTATTACAACAGCACTTTTTATATATGTTTATTACAACAGCACTTTTTATATATGTTTATTACAACAGCACTTTTTATATACGTTTATTACAACAGCACTTTTTATATATGTTTATTACAACAGCACTTTTACGTAAAACTGTAGCTGTGCAAACTCTTCAGCATCTCTAGTTCATTTCATTTGCGCAAAAATGAAATGATCAACAAACTGATTTTTACCAGTGCAAGACTTTCAATCACAATTTCAAACACACAATCGATACGTTTGTTCTCATCAAAATTTGATGATGGTTTGATGAAAAGCAATGGTTTGAGAAAACAATCGCCGAAAATAATTTTAACGTAGAACTGATTTTACGGATGTCGACAATAACTATGATTGTTGGAAGTACTTGAAACTATAATAACTTTTGCAAAAAGCATTATACTAATACAGTGTAGTTAGAGATGGACAGGCAAAGAAATGCGACGTACTGCAGTTCGAGAACTGCGTCAATCGTGGTTGGTGTCGTTAACGATAAAAATGCGTCATATATTCTGGGAAGAATATGTAGTGTCATATTATTTCCGAATACTATTCTTTGCCACTGCCCATCAAACACTGTCAAACATGCAGGACTACGACACAAATACATTAAAATTGCCTGAAGAACAATTGGTCGAAAAACTTTGAGCATTCTGTTTCACATGCTTTTGCGAATGGCATCGAACACAGTTTTTTTTTCTGATATGTCAGCCGCATGTGTAGAAAAGCACATCACAGTATAAAATCCCGGCTTTTACGACAGTGAGCCTCACGGTTTCTTGTGGGTTAATGAGGTGAGTGAATTTTCTGTTGTGACGCAACTTTAACAGCACAAACGACTACGGGACGTCACAATGATGGTAATTATCGCAGAACAACGTGTTTCGCTGAAAGAAACAAAAACAGAAGAAACTTGTAAAACCCAGAAGGGTGTTGCGCACGCGTGACTGATTAGCTGACCTCCGACGCAACGTTTATGACGTCACAAGTAAGGCTAATAAGAAAAAGTGAACGCATAAATAAACAGTACCGAAATAAGAATTGATTTGTAATAAGTTAGAGCTGCCAAACAACAGGTGCTTTGTGAAATGCCAAAAATCACCGCTCACGTTCCACCAATTAAAGTTACTGAAAAGTAGAGACTAAAGTAATTTCAGAGGTCTAATTACAAACGACACTAAACGTTCAAAAAATTAAGAATGTTGACATATTTAGTCACGTTGTTGACAGAGGTCGAGCGGTAAGTAGAAAAATTATCATTATGACCGTTAATCCGGTGTGCAAATGATGCTATATGACAGTCGCATAGTGCACATAATGAACATATTTAGAACAGACGTACTATAAATAAATGTTTTTAAACTATTTTTAAACACAATTGGTCCGCCATTTTAATAGTTTGGCGCAAGTATACCCCGCGGTCATGTGTTTGGAAGGTGCCGGGCGACTGCAGCAAAACCACAGGTTTATTGACGATCGCCTCACTTCGGCGAACGACAGTTTTCGTTTTTTCGAAGAGCAGAGCCGTAATACATTCGTTGCTCACAAGGAAAAGGGTTTGAGGTGTAGATCACAATGCAGCAATGCTTTTCAACTTTGTCGATTCACTGCATAAAACAGCACCTTTTCGCAGACGCAAATGCATCTTGATTCCTGCAATATATCAACCAGGGACACGATGGAGATTTCCGGATGACTTTCATAAACAGCATGCGGGCATCTTGACCAGGTTCTCGAACACGCGGGCCGCATGTGGCCGGCGAGGGCATTTTATGCGGCCCGCGATGTGTTTTGGGAATTTTCATACAATCAGCATTTAAAAGTTATTTAGTTTATTGATCGGTGTAAGCGCTGAGCCAACGAGTGACTAAGTTTCTTTTAACGAACATAGAGACGGCCAGAAACGATGTGCATATAACCCACGATCACTTTCGAAGAAATAAGGTGTAAAAGCTGTTCCTTGTAAGGTTGGAGTACCGCCATTGTTGCGTCAGCGGCATAATGCGGCCCTCGGGTTACTTTGTTGGTCCTAAGTTGGCCCTCGGACCTATTTGAGTTTGAGACCTCTGTCTTGACAATTTTCATAAAGTATTTTTATGTCTAAATAATGTTTTGGAGAACTTTTGCTTAGTTGGTGGCTGAGAACGTAAGAGAAGAGATATGAAGCATAAAATGTTTCCTCCAAGTTTGAATATCCGTGCAGTTTTGGAAAACTGGAATTTTTTTTATTACATCATAATATCGCAATTTTCGAAAAATCGAGCCACACTGCTCACGGAATTTTAGTGCAGTTAAAACGCAGTTAGCGAGGAAGTTGCTACTTCGTAAATTGCCAGTGCAACAGAGCGACATACAGTATTGAGACTTGGAAATTGCCGACTTGAGGTCGGTAATCAGCGAACAAGCGGTTTGTAAGTGTGATAGGGCATATGTCTACTTTCATGGAAGCCGCTGGGAGAAGAGCAGCAAACGGTTTTCGTTGCTCCAGCAAAAGTTTGCTGACAGAACTTTATGAAATATGACGCTGCGTATAGCGTATCGCTATCCACACTTTGTACAAAACATCTCGTTGGAAGCGTTATCACACATTTTCGCTGAAGGCAGAAAATCAAGGAAATTTGTAATATTTTCACTGCATGTGTAGCGAAGAGCTTTGAATGCCAGACAGCATAACTAGAACAGGCGATAAAGAGCATTGCAATTAAGACTGATTACGTCTTGCAGGAAGGACCGACGGAATTTCTCATATGATGCTAATTCAGCCACAAGACTGGCAGGAAGAAAAATCAACTGGTTATTTGCTCCAAAACTATTTCTGGATTGTCAGAAACCATTTAAGTAGTTGCTTTCTTTCTTAGATTTACAAAGGCTATGCTAGTTATGCCTCACATATTATTTCATTATGTCGGCGTCCATTTTCTGTAGTTTGTTGGTTTTGTAGACGGCGTATGTCTTCCTGCACAACAATCTGGATTTGAACTTTGCTATCAACTGTTTTGATTTCATGTTGGTTTTTACGACCAGCAAACATTTCTTGTACTGAGACAGCCTCAGAATGCAGACGTGGTAATACCAAAGGCGTACTGCTACTTCACCATTGCCGGCTACAGTATCTGCAGTGGATAGGTTATGCTTGTAGACAAAGTCTCTATTAGACAGAGAAGCTAACTATATAAACAGCGACACATCCAAGCACTCAATTCTCTCGGTAACAGTCAATTTTTCCGCAACACTGAGATTTAACAACGTAGCGAAATGAGCTGAAGGTCGAGGATGGTGTGAATCCCCCCACCCCATAAACGCGGCAACGTTGTATTTGCTGTTCGGTCAAAAAAGTGAATTTGAAGACATCAGCATCAACGACGACAGGCGCGATGGTTTGACGCATAAATTTAATCAGCAAGGTTATCGGGTGTTTATGGTCATTTGAGTTCATCTTCTCAAACTCGTTTGAGAAGAGCAAAATGACAGGGTTAGGTGCAAATGGAACTGTGACCAGCGTGAAAGGCAAATATTTTGCGTCGCTTCATGCAGTTCAGCATAGTTTATCTTGACGTTGTAAAAGCTGCACAGCATGTTTCAACACCAGGTCTTTCCAAACTATTTGCCAAATAAATAAGAAACCTCACTGTTGAAGGTAGCAAGTGACGTACGAAGTAGGCCGTTTTGCTGTTGGAAGAGGGAACAAAGTCGATTTTTGAGCATTTCTACGTAATGAAGACCCTACTTTGAAAGTAATAAAGCTTTTGAGGTTTATTAAATGTAACATACTTTCCCTATATGCACGGAACACCTGTTTATGTCACCGGCTGTAGATATGAGCCAGGGGGTTACCGTTGCGTGCAAATGCTTTGCTTTAGCACGTACCGCCATGCCAAATAAATTCCTGATAGGATTGGCGTGCAAAACCGTTGTAAACTGGGTAATATGTGTTTGTGACTCTCAGCAAATGATTCACACTTGTGTCGAACACGACAAGTGGCCTCACCCTGGATTCCAGAGCCGTTTTACGTCACATACGAATACGTCAAAGAACCACTGTCCACGCGCGGTAAATATTAAAACAAAGTTGAGTGAAAAAGCTGCCAGTTTTATCTAAAGATCTCAGAAAAACAATCTAAAGTGGTCGTGAAGCGTTGTTTGGAAATGTGTGGCATTTATATACTAAGAATAAAGATGTACAGCTCTATTGATGAGAATGTACGAGCATAATACGCAAGTATATACCCGTATCTACAGTCTTTGCCCAACAAACAGAAGATTGTTTTTGTGGCTGCTAAAAATACAATAGGATAGATATCATGAGCATGAGCGATTTAATTAACAGACAATCAAAAAACATGTCCATCTCTCAGTTTCGCAAACTTGTAGAAGCAACTGAACTTCTACCTCTAGAAGTGAACTTCCGCGCTGTCAAGATATTTTTCGCTTTACAAGTGTTTGTGACCTAAAACTTTATCTTTAATGCATATCTTCCTCGTAAGATTTTAGTGTCATTCGTACAACACGTTGAAGCATGTATTATTTAATGTGACAAAACAAAGGAACAAGTTCAAGTTCATGGTCCAAATGAGCTTCCACGGGTGGCTTGAGTTTTAGCGAAATCGTACGTTACGGTCTCCTTTGATATAATTTCTTTGCGATACAAACTTACCCACGTCTTAATTTTGAGCAATTACCCTAATTTCAACATGGCAATTGAAACTGTTATGGTGTTGTGGCTTGTAGATTTGTAGGAAGTCAACTTTGCGCATAAACGACATCGCCAGCTCTTGGGAAATTCATTCAAATCAAACTTGGCAAATCACAAATACGCCGGTAATCGATTGTGTTTTGTCCAATGGTGTAAAGCCATTCAGTTAAATTTACTGTTAGGAAGAGTACCTTGCCAACATTCTGCTGACCTGTGTGTTGCAACAACAAACAGGGATGACGATGGCATACCCGGGAAACGCCTGTGACAATATTTCCCGGAACGCTCCTCTCTGATAAGATAAAATCAAAGCCAAAGCTCATCAACAACGGGAAATTGACATGTCGTACAGCATGAACCGAGACCAGGGCTTGTCAAGTTTTTTGTGACAAAATCAAAGGGAGATCCCCGCAGCAAGGTTTTTTGAAGTTTATAAATTGGAACAAAGAGTACAAAGCTAAGACTTTTCTTTTAAGGCCAAGCCAATTGCATTGCTTGTAGGCACTGCTGTCGTTCATAAAAAAAACAAATAAAACTGGTAGTTCTTTTAGTTACATGTTATTTTTAGTGTTTTTGCATTTTAGTTACATGTTATTTTTATGCATTTTGGTCATGACAGTTTCTGAAACATCCGGATTTTCCTTCTATGTTTCATCACCAGCAGTTGGTTATGTGGGGGGAGATGATGTGGCAAAATCTATCAACCTAATCCTGTAATCAACTTACGCTTTTAGAAAGTCGATCAAAAGAAGCGAAACACTGGCAGTCGTGTTTACCCCACACAGCACTTTTTGGCAATTGCCTTGTAAAAGTGACAGAAAATTAAAAAGTTTCCGAACAACCCTGAAAAGTTACAGCATCGCCAGATAAACGCTGTTGCATCATCTTTCAAATAAAGTATGTAAAGCGGATTAAACAAAGAAACTTACCATGAGTGTTTGTGAAGTTTTCAACCACTAAAAATCATAATGGAGCTTCTACTTTCCTGTTTTTGCTCCATTCCTGGGCATGTAAAAAGTACGTCTTTTAATTCAGTGGAATTTATTTTTTTGAAAAAGATAAAACGGAGTAAACGAGAGAACTAGAGAAGAAAGGGAAAAAAGAGGGAATACTCTTGCACGAATTGATAAAAACTTGTCCAGTTGTTCAGATCCCCTCATGAGACTCACGATGTTTATGTAATACTGCAAATGGCTGTTTGCAAGTGAAGCCAAACAAAACAGGTCATACGATTTCGATAGTTTTTGTTTGTTAATTATGACAACACGGCATTTGAGATTTGCAAGCGAGCTGTCCGTGTCTTGTTTCGGCATTTTGCGCTCAGCAGAAATTTCAAAATAACTAAACTATAAGCTTTGTGCTGCGTCGTCGCAGATTTTCAAGCACCTGATGTTTTTGCAGACGTTTGTAAGTTTGCTTAGAAAATGTTGGCTACGTGTCCAAACCTTGGAGCTGTGAAAGATGTCAGACTCTCGCTTTTATCAGTTGCTATGGACCAAAGTGATGCGCGCGGCATGTTTGCCCCCAGTATTGTAACAAGCAGTGACAAATATTTCTCTGCGGATTTTCGAAAAGCATTCGACGTGGAACAAAACACAAGAGACGTGGATGATCAAACGCATAGCTCGGGAGTTGCCATCATGGACGGTCTGCTAAATTTGGCGGACAACGAGATTACAGATGCTGCACAAACATTCGCACCTGCACCCGCACCTGATGTGCTATCTGCGAAGCAACACAAGCTGCCCGCCCAACCCTACGCTCAAGAGAATGACGCAAGCGGCTGCGATCGATCAAGCGTGACCGAGAGATCTCGATCGGAAGAGGAAGAAAGAAAATTGGTGTTGGCCAGCGTAAAAGACGTTGACTGTCGAGACTTCCCATTCGACGAGGTACTGTCATTGGAACAAGCAGTCAAACAGGAAGGATCAGTGACTCCAAACAAGGTTGCAATTGCAGACTACTCGACCGCGGAAAAAATGAAGAGTAGAACACATTCCGGAGGCATAGATGTTCAAACGCAGCCGATTAGTGTGCTTACGTCACCATTTGGCATCAGTTCAGCAAGAAAGACAAGAGTTAAGCCACCAATGCTTAGGTGCTCAACGTGGCCAGAAGAAGAATACTTGCCAGACAGATTGTCCACTGGCAACAGTTCGGACTCGAGTTCCGGCTCGTCAGTGAGTAAAATCGACTCACCGTCGTTCTACTCGACAGCGCAGATCGACTTCTCGGCCATATCGCACCTGTCTGAGGAACACGACCGCCTGATGGCACAGGAGAGAGTGGAAACCCCCCAAACCCAGCACCCATTCATTTCGGCAACGACAAAAGAAAAGCTGAGCGCGAAAGCTGCCAAAAGCAGAGTGCAGTCGCAAAGACGGGGTTCCCGTGTGGTCAGCAGCAGGATCTTAGCCACAAGCACGACGAGCAGCAACTCGACCACATCTGACTTCATTGTAACTCACTCGAAGCCACAGCCGTTCATGGGAATTGTGCGACGTCATACAGTCAGCGAAGTAAGAGGGGCTGCACTGGACAACGGCAACAGCGAGAATCAAAAAACAGCTAAAACTATGATGTCTCCGCTGGAGAAAGCCTTCCGCAAAAGATACTCCCAGGCCACAAAAAACGGCGCGCTGGTCTCGTCGTTAAAGGCATTAACTGACGACAGCGACTCAGTCGATTCTCTCATCACCAATGCTTCTGCGGCAACTGACCGCAGCGAATCGTCTAAAAAAGTGGCCTTGCCGATGGAAAAGCAACCTCTGCCGCCAGAAGGGTTCAAAATCACTCGCTATCCAATCGCGGCCAAAGCAACTTCATTGTCGCCAACTACAGCAAGCACGGAAGCTGAAGTGTGCAAGAAAACGGTGAGTTTTATTGTCCTTCTTGCAACAGTTGCTAGCGTTTCTTATTATTTCTATTTGCAAGAGTTTTCTTTGCCAAAGTGCATCATTTGCCATAATCAATGCCTCGTGCAAAATCGAGAGCGAAATTAAATTTGGCGCATTGCCAGTGACGCGCAAACGCGTGAGCGGCATCCTGTGAAAGCGCATGTCTTTAAAATTTTCACTGTTCGGTGCAGCAAGCTATTGTGGAACGTATACGTCTACCAACCGCAACAGTCATGACGAAAATTATTTCCATCTGGAAATAACGACTGCGAGCTCGTGCGAAGAGATCACGTGACCGCATCTGACTGATCATTGAGCATACGATTTAACAAGCACATCGACTCAGACCGCGTTGATAGCCACTTAAGTCTCATTGAGCCGATCCCGCGGAGGAAGTGGTTGAGATGACGCACAAGTATTACTGAAAATTATCGTTCTCAACGCAAACTAATTTGATTGCTTCAAAGTGATGTACATGACGCTCCTTCTGGTGCGGGCCGTTCAAATCAGGTGTTATCCCTGTAAAGTCCCGGCCCGATGATCTTTGGCATCCTTATTTCAAGGCGGTTGCAGGAAATTACAAAACTAAACGGAGATTCAGTTGCCACGGAACTTCGCGAAGGTCTTTAATGACTGCAGCCTCGCGCAAGATGTTGTGTCTAGAAAAATTTTTGCAGTTGTCCGACGCTCTGGCTCTTTCAGCAGCAAAATACACATGACTAAATATTACACAAAAAATTCTGTTAAAATTCCTGAAAAATGCTAAAGGTCAAGTGGAGTTTTTATTAACTACACAGATTTTTCAATTTAAGCAATGTTCTTCGTGCTCCACGTCATTCTCAAGTTTCTCATGTGACTCACCCCTCCAACTCAGCTGCAAACAATATGGCCGGATGCAGAGTTCGCGCTAGATCTTATAACTAAGTTCCACCAAATAAATAATAGTAATAGTAAGTCCATTATTTCTTGGGCGGGGGCGCAAACCGCACAGACGACTGAGCATTCTCCCAGCGTTATCAATAAACACCATCTTTTCAAAACAAGCCCACGCTCAACAAAAGTCTCTCGGGTTTCCAAAGCATGAAAAACCTTTGCACGACTGGCTCTCTGAAAAATTTTTGATGGAGCTCATGGTTACTCGGCTGCCACAAACAGTGATTTCAGTTGAAACAATGACTTTACGAAACAAAAACCTGAGGAATGCCCGTAACCACTAACTCGCACGTTTGAGTCATCAAGGAAAACAGCAGTTTGAGTCATCAAGGAATACAGAGTTCTAACAAAGTTTTATAACCTTTTCCTCCGGTTGTTGATTGTGGTACAACACCTCTAGCCGACGCCGCAAGAACTCAAAGTCAATTTAACTGTAGTTCTTGTCGCAGAACGAAGAAATACTGCATAATAAAATGTAATGCCAGAAAGGGGGTGGTCGCGTTGAGTTTTGCTTATTTTCCCGGGTAGTGTCTGTCTCGTCGACGACGATGTTGAGTTTTCTTCCTGGTTCCGATAAAACCGTCGTAAACCGTTGTGAAAATATTGGAGAGGTGCATTGCGTTCTCGTGACGTGAAACGATGCACTTATCGACTTACGCGATAACATCACACAAGCTCTCCGCTTCCACCCGGCTGCTGCGCGTTGATGTCGTGAGAGATTCTGCTGCAGTTCTCACCACAATTACGTAGTCCACTTAATCCCTTGTGACAGCCTGGCACCAACAACCGGACCATTCCCATTGGTGCTATGATTGCATGCAGTGTTAATTGATTACAGCAGACGGTGGTGAAAAGTACCAAGTACGAAAGGGGCGTGATAAAGCTGTGTTTCGTGTGGTTCAGAATGTCTCAAGTACTGCGCCGCGCGTGCCCACTTGCGGTAAATATGTACTCGTGCTGGCAGAGCGGGTCAGTCACCTATTTTTGTCTCACAACTCCCTGCTGAGATCATTGCGGCTTTGGTGACTTAACGGCGCCGCAGATCAGATCTGGGTAAAGAACGCCAGGAATGCCAGTGAAGGCACGACGATGCAAAACTAATTTTGGTGCTAAAAGACTAAAAAGATCTTTAAATAGCATCATGTCCATCTTTAAGAACGTCCCGAAATGCGCAAATAAGAATCTTTATAATTCAAAGTTATCAATTTTGTTTCGCTCTTTTTGCACAGATCAAAATTAATGCCACAGATGTCAAACAAAACTTTGCTAGATGAGAATGGTAATGTATCTTGAGGTTGAATAACACTTCTTAATATTCACTTCGAACAGTCATGCACACGACGAATTTCTTTCGTGTAGTTTTGTTTGCATATTACAAATGGAAGATGATGATTGAAATGAATATAACCGTCGTAAAAACTTTTTCTTCTGAAGGGAATTCTGCCTTGTACAAAGTGCTTAATTGCCACACTTTTAGTTTTTTAGACTTCTATTAAAAATATGTCTTTTCTATTCCTGCGATATTTGATCAATTTTCGTTTTATCACAATGCTACCATAAAACAACCAATGTCGTTGCTCTCTTTTAAATTCTCAAAATATTCGATATTTCCGGTTACAGACTCCTTTGGCTGAACGTGATGGCTCTTTTGACCCTCAAGAGATAATAGCAAGCCTACGAAAGAAACTTGAACAAGCTCAGGAAAGGATTGCTGCGTGTGAGAAGCAAGCCAAAGAATGGAAAGAAATTGCTCAACAAACACTTAAAGCTGCTCAAGTACTAAAAGCAAAGATGGAAACAGAGAAGGTAGCAACTTTAAAATATCACCAACGCTTGTCTCACGTTTCTGCTTTCCAGCACAATCCTGGAATTACGCTGAAACCTACAGCACCAAAACTCATTGCATTAGGTTTTTGAGGAACTTTTGCGCCGCCGCTTTGCTCGTTGCAATCCTTTTGAAAGAGCAAACACAGAGTGCTTTAAATTGTCATTAAAACCTGATTAGAAGCTATCTGTTGTTAAGCACGGCATTCAGCACTTTGTTTAATATCAAAACAATATAACCTATTAGTTCATCATAGCTCAAAAAAGAGCACTGCTTAGGTTTGGACAAATATTATTTGATTGCAGGTTTAGAACCACCGATGTGTGTTAACTCAACAACTGACAGTAGCAAAACTATATTTCTATGGAAAGAAATGACGGAAGACCACAGACGATGCCATCTCGGGACGTGTATTTGAGACCGTGGTTGTTCTGTTACACAGTTTATCTCAAACTACCTATCTTTATAAAACGTATAATGTTCGTAGTTCTTGGTCTGTGCTGTGCGTCAAGTTTCAGTTGTGTTGAAAAAAAAAAGAAAATCGGGATATAAGCAATGAGAACAGCTGTAAAAATTTGTGCGCTCGTTTTTGTCGCCCACCGAAACCGGCGAACACTGTCTTTCGCTCTAGTTAAAGCAGCTACCTGTGTTTTGCAGAGCCGAGTCACCCCTAAAGATCACCAGGAAATCAAGCAGCATGATGTCGCACTGATGCCTTTAGATGATCATCAAGGGTTTCATTCCCAGCGTCGATGGAGCAACGACGTGTTTGTTGCAGGAGCAAAAGATGCAACTCGTGCTCGGTACATATCCGGCGACAACTTGACGCCGGCTGTCCCGATGATAAGAAGGAGCTCCCCCAGAGGACGCAAGCGGAGCGTCAGCTCCTCATCGAATAGGGACAGCGCGACGTTCGAAGAAAAGCGTTTAAGGAAAGGCAACACTGCTCGGTCGGAAATAACGCTTGCATCCGGAAACAACGACGGTAAAAACGAGCAAAACCTTCTGGATTGGCTGGCGAGCGCCGAGCACGAGGCCAGCAGCATAAGTTACGTATCAATGCTGGAATCCTCTCCTGCCGCCGGTGCCGACGCAAACACCTGCATCGCCGACAACCGCGGGTTGCTTGCGCCGCTGCCGTCGCGTTCATTCTCACACGAGGAGGTGCGCGCGGCGCTCCGAGCCAAAGTGGAAAGTTCGAAACTTCTTACGACGACCTTCGCTCCTCAGTCAACTTCGCTGGACATTCCAAGCGCTTGCCAAGTGACCACGAGTGCCTCGGTCTCGGGAAATGAAAAACAACCGACCGAAGTATGGAATTCTTTACCCGATAACAACAACCTTTCTACGATTGTTGATTGGTCAGTCGATTCTTTATCAACCGTTGACGACTGGATAAACCAGACAGTTCCCGTGCATCCCTCCCTTAAGGACGCAGAGGCGATATCTGACTTGTTGTGGAGCGACGACGAGAAGGTTGACTCTCCTGATGATCTAAGTCATTCTCTTTCCGACTCTGAGCTGCACACGACCGACAAGCGAGTCTCCTTGAACACCTGCTTGCCAAAAAATGACAAACCTACTTTGTCAAAGAAGCTGAGTAACTCGGGAAGTTGGCCAAACCTAAACGACCCAACCTTGCAATATTTCTCTTGTAATGACATAAACAAATCCGACAAGGAGTTTCTAAAACAGCTCGACAGCATTTTTGAGCTGTGACCAAGTTGCGTAAATAAAAAAGAAAAGTGCACTGCCGCTTGATTGACGGCTAAAAAACGTTCTGCTGGTAGAACAAACAGAATCTTAACAGAGTGATCTCGGATCAGCTAGAGTAATTTTGGATGAGCGTTCGCCTGTTTTTAGTTTTTCTTTTCAATAAACAAAATGTATTTGTTACGAGTCGGCCACAAGCTCTACTTGTTTCTCTAGTGGTTTCATCTTGTCTGTACAAATGCATGCATTTCTTGGTAGTCTTTGCCAGAAACCAAGCATCATATCCAGCGCGCGCGCAGTTCAGAGTGATTTCTTCTTTTTCAATAAATTATGTTGAGACCTGAGGTTTTGCGTGGTGTGGAAAGCACGTTTGTCTATTTAGAATGTTTTCATGGAGGGCAGAGGCAATGAAAACTGCCAGGTATTTTTTTGCATGATTTAATGCTGCCCGGGACAGACTTTAGCTCTCCACAGATTTTCATCATAATTCTTTGTATCCCCCAACAAATCAATTTGAGAGTGCTATACAATTACAACTTTCCTATCACGTTTTAAGCGTCCATTACCTAATAAGTATGATTTCGAAGCACTAAAGAACCTACGTGCGAAACAATGCACAATTGTCTCGCAGACTCGTCAGTGTTAAAATTGCTACGTTGCGTTGTTTCTTTATTTTCAAAAGGATTAACAATACAGCCTTTCCGAGCAAAAGGTTCAGGGTTTGTAAACACGTCGATGGCGTTGGAAAGGAAGAACAATTTTGTGTGACCCTTTGCCTAAACACTGCCAGTGGTCATTTTGCTTTGAAAACTGCAGTAAACTTCAGTTAATCCGGATCCTGGCTAAATCCGGATAAAATTGATGGCGCGAATGATATTTAACTTTTTTCCTGATAAAAAAAATTTCAGATATTCGGATAATTTGGATTATATATCTGGAACTTTGCTATTCTGGTTAAAATCTGCTCTTTGTACATCTCGCAACCCTGATTTTCTCGTCAGTCGCTCCGCGTCAATGCTGTGGAATCTGTCGTCACGCGGCTTTGTAGGTCTTAGCCCCCAAACACAGCTTTAAATCCCAAAAATAGAAAATTAAACCTAGAAAAAAGTCAGTCCCTTTGTTGCTATTGACCCTGCTCTGTTCTCTCTTATAACTATTTTTCTTCAATATTTTTCTGAAATTGCAATAAATTCGTTTTATTTCCACGAAATTCTATGTCGTTTAATCTGTTCAATTTAGGTTCTTTTTGTTGATATCTTCCTCCTACGTGACGGCAGGCTGGAAGCAACTGTCTTCGGATAATCCGGATCTTTGTCTAATCCGGATAAAGCTGTCGGTCAAATCCAACCAGGAACAACCGTAGTTAACATTGTGGCCTTTAAAAAGCATATGCCGTCCTTACAAACTAGAGATGCTTGCCTTCCTCGTCGTTTAACACCGTCAGGTTGTTTTTGTTTTGAAAGAAAACGTTGTTTAATTAAAGTAAGGTAATCTATGTGTCACGTAGTTTTTCACCCCGAGTGTGCCTGTATGGGCATTGTTGCCCACAAGCGACAAATCGTGGTTGTGTTTCTTACAAAGTAAAAGTGAAACTTATCACAGGCAGAAATTACTCGCCATACTTTTAAATCGGATGAAGTGCGAAGTTGATCGTGCACGTCTGAGCTTAGATAACACTGTTTAATCGTATGCTTCCCGACCTTTTTCTCGACGCGACCCAAATGGTTTTTGACAAAAAGCAGGTGTTCGATGGCGTTGAAGTTTTTGTTACATAATGGGAGTGGAAAGAAAGATGATGACACCATTATTGATGATATCATCTTGGTACGGAAAAATATTTCCAACAAATTCCATGGTTCCCTCGAATACGACTCACATAGTCCACTGGTTGGGAAAATTAATTAAATCGGAGAATATGCCTTGTTCCGTGTTACATACCCAGGGGTTGTGAAAATGCCTGTGGTCATTAATACAGAAGGGCTCTCCACGGTCCACGCTACTATCAATTATTCTGAGGTGCAAAAACAGGATAACAGGTTTACATGTGTTACGTAGATTTGTACGACAAATGTAAACAGTATACGCTAAAACAGTGGTTCTCAAACTGTGGTACGCGTACCACTAGTGGTACGCGAAGGCCTTCAAGGTGGTACACGAATAGCCCTACTTTATAGTTTTCTTTACAAAAAATATATTCACAGCTGTAGTTTTTACTTGTCGGGTTCTGTTAATAAATTCCTGAATTTTTGTGTTCCCTACTTCCCTTGTTGTTTTCTAAAAATGGCCATTAAAATTTCTCATAGCCATTCTGTTCACGTTGCATTTGTGTCAATTCTGGTTTTCCAAACTTTTGATTGAATTATATTTGGCACATTAAGTTTTCCTGGAACAAGGTGGCACGTGTTGGCAGTACGGAACCCACAAATGGTACGCGATCAGAAAAAGTCTGAGAACTACTACGCTACAATGCCGACATCACAACTCGCAATATAGTGTTCTTCAAAGCTTTTGGCGATGGCTATTCACAGAATTCTGATGGAGATCGTATGGCTGACTAACCCCACTTAAGTGGAATAAAGGTTTCCGTTCTTCCTTCGAAACCTTAATTCAAAGCAATTTTTATCAACCAGCCAACATTTTCCATTTTTTCCCTAGCCAGATGACGACGAAGCGTCAGTGCAATTATGTGGTGTTTATTCGATAAATCTAATGTTTATGGTTAGGAATTTTAACTCACTGTCGTTAGTTACAGTGATTTTTTGAATGATTGGTATTTCAAATATCTTTCAATAACTTCAAAGACCTTACAACAACTTACTGCTACCAACCAGTAGAGAACATTTCTCAATCAAGTTTTTTTACGAGACGAAATCAATCGAATAAAAATCTTTGTTTTTGATGTACAAAGGCAAACAAATTTATAAATTTCAGTAGTTTTTGAGTATCCAACTTTGTAGTTTCTACACTCAGTCGACAAAATTGTACAGTGGTGAGAAGTTCTGTAAAGTGTAACCGAATGCTAGGAAAACAAGATAGAACACTGCTGCGGTTTCTACTATTAAGGCCTATGTTTTCGTAGAAGTTGCAAAAAACATTGCCCTAGGACAGTGATATTCAACGTGGGCGATTTTATGCGTTAAGGGGGCAATTTTGCGATTTACCGGATTTAGGGGCGATTTCAGTTTCCAAGAGGGCGATTTCTGCAGGTTCGAATATACTAAAATTGTGAAGGATTCCAAAAATAAAAACTGTATTTGTCACTTTGGAACCAATTCATTTGATGCACTTTCGACTCCATGTTTCGTAAAAACGGTTATAAAACACAAGATATAGGACTGATGATACAACAATCAAA
>JGI24159J19872_10000415_pt1 | contig 36885 bp, 35 predicted proteins | sample Ectturendosymbi4_FD_19872 | JGI IMG/M metagenome (IMG submission 19872) | reverse complement strand
GATACAAGCAGAGTCGATCGGCAGAATGTCGACAAACAATACCGGTGACCAGTCAACCGTGTGACAGCGTCGGCGATTACACTGTCAGGTCACCCCTCGCATAACGCTTTCAGCTGGCAAGAGGTGCCAACAAGGCCCAGAGACTGTTGCAGTTCAATCCCGTCGCCACGGGGGGGTTTTGACGGGCTAAGCCCCCCCGCAAACAATGTTCCAAGACCCTTCAAATTGAATGAAATACACTCTGAATCCAAAGATAAATTCTAAATTAGTGGAATTTTATCAATTTTTATAATGTCAGGTCCCTCATGCACAAACGTAAAGCCCCCTGTTGAACACTTTCTGGCGACGGTTCTGATGCAATCCCTCACAGAAGCAAACCAGCTACCAGAAAACCACGATTCCGCTTTGCCAGGACAACGTGTTAAGGAAGTCTCAGGCAATTGCAACCGGAGAAGTCGAGTCGAGCGAATTTTCGGACACGGTTCAGAAGTCTGTCTCTGCTCTGTAGCCGGTGTCGTCACGCTTGATCGGCGGCTAATTGCGTTGCCAGGGAAACATTTAACGCCGACAAGAAAATCGAGCTCGGCAACGTTTCAGATGGGAGGAGTTTGAATCGGGGGGCGCGCACGAACAACGGTTCCCACTGTTGACGCCGCGATCAATCGGGCGTCAAATCGACAAGGACAAAGCCGGTCAGGCGAGGAATGGTAATCAACACCGTGACGCCTGCACAGTCGGGTGCAAACGTCACGTGACCACAGAGATCCGGGCTCTTTCCAGCGCAGAGAAGCGAAAAATGCGTTTGCGCTTGACAATGACTTGGGCCCGCGGCTGCAGAGCTTCTGTAGTGGAGGGATTTGATTTTAGGGTTGCCCCGCCCCCATTCGACAGCAGTGCGCGAAAAGTTTGTTCGCGTTGCAAGCGGCGCAGCATTGAAGTACCCTGCGCGAAGATCGCATCGCGTTTTCTTTCACACGTCACAATCCGACGATTATTCTTCGGCGCGCGAGCGACCTCCGGCTGCTCGCCGATCATGCGTTCCAGCTGCGAAATCGCCGCAGCGGAAGTTCTGCAAGCAGCCGTCAGTGCCAAACGACACCAGGAACAGCGCTGGTCAGAACGCTGCTATAAACGCAATTAATCGGTAACGCACGCGCGGTTGCGACTGGTACGAAGCGGGTGAAACAGGCGGTGCGGCGCTTTGATCGCCTGGCCAAACTATGTGTATACAGATGCGTTTGATCTCGACGCATCGGCCGCTTTGCTGTTCTTGGCCAGAAAACTTCCGTTTTTTTGCCCAGCGGCCCGTGATCGAGGCCAAGACACGGACGACGACGACCGCAACATATGTTCAAGGAAATACTGCTGAAAATATCGTCAAGGAGACACTGGTGGATATATCGTCAAGGAAACACTGCTGTCACATGCCCAGCCATAAAACAGAATAGGCAACAGGCAAGCTGGGGATAAAGTGGCAACGCAAAATATTCGCCAGCAAACACACAACTGGCAAAACCGTCTGGAGACCTGCGATCCTTCGCATTACGTCACTGGTGACATTCCATGCGCGAATGTCGAAAAAATCTCAAGAGAAAACACCCGTCAATTACGATGGTTGTACGCGCATGACGCGATGCAATGGCTGCGGCTTCGAATCGATGTGAAAGTGACGGATGCCAGTGACATCTTGACTCCAAGAACAAAGCTAGGAACAGTGGTTCGAGAAAGACCAGAACTACTGCGTGCTGCCCTAATTTTAGTGCGACGTTTCAATTAGCAGGGCATCACGTTGTAAAGCTGACGTGAGGCATGGCTCCATTTTTTGCTATTAAGTTTTCTGCCACTGCATTTCTTTCTTTTTATCCCACAGGCTTGGGACTTAAAACTTACGCCATGCATTGAAGCTATGGCATGTGAACAGCTGGGTGGTAGAGCGACTTTTACTAGGCAATGAACGAACGAATCTCGTTCAAAACTCACAACCGGCTGAGTTTTCGGGCTGCACACCAATGAGTCCTCAATATTTCAACTCTTGCTAGACGGGGCGTCAAATTCCGAACTATACGGAAGACGGTGCACGAAAAGCATTCAGTATGCATTCAAGATTGCCAGCTACACCGCCGAAAAATAAACAAATATTACGGAAATAACTCGACTAGAAGATGCGCGCACTTGCTTAGCCTTTGCACCTTCTGTTAAACGTATTCTCGGGGCAGCACGAGCGGGTGGCGGGCAATTGAACAAACGGCTTTCTCCGCTTAAGTAAAAGAATCGTCGTAACTCAGGCGCTGTCAGTCGAGCACAGCGAAGACGGAGCTGGTGAAGACCACGCCGTGGTTTCGCGTCGCAGCGCGAAGACCAACGTGAAGCACGCGGGCTGCGCACAGAACCAACACGACGGGTCACGTGGTCGTATAGTCAAACACGCGGGCGTCTCGGAGACAATGAGGGCGTGGCGACGAGAAAGTCGCTGGGCAGGCGGGCACGCTCGAAACGTGGTAATCGCTGCCAGGGTAAGCCTTGACATTGTTCGAAGCGATGGTCACGGTCATCGAAGATGCGAAGGAGGACGGACTCGATGCAAACATGCGGAGCAATGTACGATTAAAAGTTCCAAGTTGCGGAAAGCAGTCTCGCCACAACACGTGGCGTCTTTCTCTTGCGCTTTTTTTCTTTTCAACAAAAACTCTACGAAACCTCTTGTTTTCCCAGTGGTGTTATTTACTTCGACAACTCATGCTCTTCAATGTTCTTGAAAGATGCAATCAACTACAGTGACAGAACCGTCGGCAGAAAGTGACAGAATCGTCGCCAGAAAGTTTTCAATAGGGGGCTTTACGTTTGTTCCGGGGGGCTTGACATTCTGAAATTTGATAAAAACTCCACCGCTTTATAGTGCTTCATAATTTAATATTTTTTGGGGGGTTGGAGCTTTGTTTGGGGGTTAAGCCCTCCGTGGCGACGGGACTGTGCAGTGACCGAAGATAAACAGGCACGTGAGGGCTCCTCGTGTGTTGAAAGACCTGATAGCACTGTACCATTCCATCGTTGGACGTATGTGATTGATTAGGGATGCTTCTGCACAATTGCTGGCAGAGAGACAAAGTCTAAACACGCTGTTACGGAAAAGCACATGCGACAAGCAGTACAGCCATCATACCGAGGGCACCTTGGGACAAATGACTATATTTGGCCACGATCCCGTTCCTGGACCCATAGGCTTTTCAAAGTTTGGCCTTGGTGACCGTTAAGGTATCTTGAGAAACCAACACTATTTCACCTGAATACCGAGATATTCATAAGGTGAGGTTTCAGATATTTTGGTGTTGATTATGCAGAGAGGTCCTACTGTACTATTTTATCAGCTTCGCGTGGAGCAAAAAGACGTGGAATTTCAAGATAATCAACCACTTGAAAGTGGTCCAAACTCCAGGCATGAGCCGCTTTGCCACCAGCCGATAATAATCTGTCGAGGACTTGGGGCCAGGGCTGTGGAGCCGGAACTCAAATTTCAGGCTCCGGCTCCAACCTCTAAAAGTTTGAGGCTCCAGCTCCAGAACAATGTGGTCCAATAAAAACAAAAAAACATTGTTTTTTGTACAACTGGCTTGTTCCACAAAATATGTCTGCTGAGCGGGAACCCAAATTTCAGGCTCCGGTTCCGGCATTCAGCTGATAATAATCTGTCGAGGACTTGCAGGGAATATCGCAAAACGACCGGCTCAGGAAAGTTGGTAGGAACCTCGCGTGTCAGTAAAGAGAAAAGCGATTTGCCTCCCGAGCACTGACGGGTGCTCCTTAGATGTGGCCGCAAGTACTGTACTTCGGTCATGAACTGCAAAAGCCCAAAGCTCCGCATAAAGACCTTAAAACGTTTTTGTCACGCAAGTGCTGTACATAATAACAGGCCATTCCACCGAGGAACAGCAGGAACTCCCTTTTTCGATAAAATCGGCACCAAGCAACACACCGGTGTGAGGAAACAGCCGCAGGTCCAAAGGTGACAAACTTCAAGTTACTGCTCTTCTCTGCAGCCAGGTCTCGCATATGTATCACGTCAGGAAACCGCTGTGTCGGTAAAGCACAAAACCGATTGATGCCAGAACCGAAAAACGGTTGAAATTTACCGAATATGGGGATCGAGATGGCACGACTGTCCTGCGCTCGCTTCACTGCGACAACCTCTACTCGCTTGTTGCGACGGTTCTGCCACGAACGTCGCGGCTGCGGTCGACAAGGTCGCGGCTCATTCGCATTAGGTTATTAAAACAGCGCTTTCCAACAAGAAGTGTAAGCAAAGAACACAAAGCCTTGACCAGCAGCAGATCTTAGGCACCGCCAACGAGAAGCGCAAAGAGAAATGGTAGCTTCATTGTTACATCACAGTCACGCAGATTACGCACGTGCGGGCAGCAGTGATTTGCGATCTAATCCGCAGACGGAGAATCGCAATAAAACGGTGCGCGCGGCAGTAGAAGTCAAAACCGCGTGTTTCCAGGTGTTTTAAACATATCTTCTTTGCGAAAAATACTATATTTAGATATTGCGGACGAAGTCGCGATGGTTGTTTCCTTCCGTTAACCTTTTCGTAGCGTGAAAAATGGCCATTATTATTATGCTGGGTTCAGTGCGCTGGTAAGCTTCAAGGAGTGTATTTACAAGTTTTAACCACGAAGCTTTATTTCACGACTTGGCTCTACACTTTTTCACTAGCCGCTGTGCAGAATGAACAATCTTCAGGAAGTCAAAAATGCCAAAATTCCATGGCACACTATACGTTTTCTATTGCCTTTGACAAATACTGACCTTGCGGTACAGATTAACTTTTACGAGAGCGTATACGTCTTCACGTCGGCGACGAATCCAGGCAGAAAACGCGTTCGATGGAGGCGACAACCTAAAGGCGAGTGCAGGTGACCGAGACAACCGAACACAAAATAATTTCCATGCAGCAGATTCAGGTCGCCCGCTCTCGCCTTGCTCAGTGCGATTTCGTCGTCATGCGCCAGCAGCAGAGTGCTTCGATCGTTTCGCGCCGGTTGCTTGGCAACGATGCGTCCCCAAGGACGCTAATGACAGCGCGCGTTCCGCTGCGCGACGGCGACGTGGTTTGTTGGAGATGAACCAGTTGGATTGTTACGTCGGGTTCAACGGATTGGTGGGCGACTGCAGTTGCTTTGACTGCGACTACGTCAAAGCGCTTGTGACCACATAACCGCTCTATCAACCTTGCCTTCACACCGCAGAACACTCCCCCCCCAACCTCGAAGCAAAACTGCAACCATGGCCAAAACACGCCAACTTTTCTGCTGCCGCCATATCCAAAATATGCTTTTTGCATTTTTGAACCCGGACAACCCCGCTGTCGATACCAGAACAAACTGCTTTACGTAAATAGCAATTCTGCTCGGTGGTCGATTTGGTTCGAAACCAAAACGATGAATTGTTCGACGATTAAGTCCTGAGCGAGGCGCGACCATCGGATTAGAATTGCAGCAGCTTGCACGCTGAAAGCTTCGTTGCAGTGCATAACACTGCTGCTCAAATAAAACAAAGACAAGGATAGGGTTACATTTAGAGTTATGTCTGGCGACATGCCAAGAAAACCTAACAACGAACTTGCAGCTTACAGCCGTGCAGTTAATCGACAGACTTTTTCGGCGAACTTAACGCAAAGTACTTGAGGAACGCCAGAAATATAACGAGACAAGTGCTTTGAGCTAATAAAGGCAGTCAACAGACCAAGGCCAAACTGGGGTGGGCACAACGGAGTGATGAATGAGATTTGATAGACATGACAACTGCAGAAGCCATTTCAACGAAGCACACGCCACCACAAGTTGGGAAACGCTGTCCAGCAAAACAAGGGTCAACAAAAACAGCGTGAAGCTGCATGTCAGACTGCTGCTGTCATCGCGAGAGGTAGCGGCTCTCCAAATGTAGTAGCGCTAGTTACAGGTAAACAAATCGTGTCAACAAAAGGGCACTTGCGGCTTGGAATGACCACTTAACAAGCTATCACTTGACCCAGCTCGATTCGAGACCACGTGGACGGCGTGCCTATCACCGCAAGGCGCAAGTTGCGATGAAGAAACGGCGGCCTGGCGTGCTGCTAATAAACACAGCAACAAAAAGCGTAGCAGTTTCCAAAACACACCAGCAACACGCGAAGTTACGCTCAAGCATCGAAGTGAGATCGTGTGAACAGGCGAATGTGGCAGATCCATCGGAGTCAGACACGTACACGCAAACCGTGGCACTGTGAAAGCGGCGTTTTGCTGCGCGATTACAAGTGTGGAAAAAGCTTCAAGCTTCCACCTGGAACTTCAAATAACAAACCGCAACACTTCGTCGGCAACCTAAGCAAGCATTTTACGTCCTCCCTGCAACTTATTATCGTTGCTTTTTTCCGCTGAGACGTTTCGGTCATTTGTCCCATAGTAGTATTAAAACTCGCCTTACAGTATTCGCTAATCTATATTTTCGGACATTATGACCAAATCGACCTAATTTTTTCAGTCACTCCAAAAAAATTCGGTCTATGAGCAAAAATAACTGGAAAAATAAAACCCAACCTTCAAAATATTTATATAGATATAGAAAACATTGCCAACTGCGCACTAATGCAGTACAAATACCCGAGGAGAGGTGAAACGCCAAAAACAAGGCCGTAATATCTTTCCCAAAGCGCGGTGCTAGTGTTTCATAAGTCATAATCTATCAGTATTCAGGCTCTCTTTCCAAACGCGGATGATCGTCGCTCCTTCGGATCGCATTTGCAATTACAAACATGAAGCGTCGATCGAAATCTCCTCAATCGCGGCTCCAGAAACTTTTGCTGCGACGCCGAGCGGCCAGGGCCTTTTCAAAGGAGGTCTTGCGGATCCGGGCGGAAGCGGCCGAATCGCACTGGAAGGGAGTCGGCGCCGCCGTTGTCAAGGCAATGCGAGACGCGCGTCGTTTGGTTTTCGCCGAGCCGCAAAATTGCGAAAATGGCTCGTCCTTGTGCGTTTCGAATTCGATTTGGTGCGCGAGACAAAAGTTCTCCAGAGGTTCGCGAAGGGCGANGCCNCGAGCAAACAAACAACTCGAGCGTGAAGCCCTCGGGNAAACGAACGCGACAGAACAACATTGGCAAAGATGCGAACATGGCGGATGTTTTGAGATGAACAACCTGGGTTCTTCCTCAGTCATTCTTCGGTCAGTTATCGAATTTTTTTTTTGTTTTGAAATCATCGAAAAAATGTAACTACACTCGGTCAGAATGCTTTCCTCGGTCATAAAAAGAATATCCGAAAACGAAAAAATGACAAACGCTTTCAAGGTATTTCGAACAAATGACCAAAATGTCTCAACGAAAAGAAGAACCAAGTCAACAACTGGCCGGCAACAGACTTCTGGACACGAAACGAGAGAAAAAAACAACAGCATGCGAGTGACCCTGGTTGGAAATCCCGTCCCGCGTGATAAGCCCGCTGGCATCAGAATTTTAACGACGTTCGACTTATTAGATGCGTGACAACGGAATAAATGCGTGACAACGTGTTAAATGCGTGACAACTGCGCGCTCTCAACTCAGACAAGTGCCAGTGAGTTCTTCGAATGTCAGGATCAGTGGAAATGGCGTCGTTTCAGGACCACGCAGCACGTGACGCTTTTGGCCATGGAACCGGGGGGAGGTGGGGGGTCATGATCGAGAAAGGTTTTCACGCATCGTCGCGATATTTAAAAGCGAAACCCGTTTGACATGGTTCGTCAACTTGTCTGGGTTTTCGTGGGCGAGACCAGCTTATACATTACTGTATAATATGTTTTTTCTCGCATTTCTCGCCCAGTGCTTTTCAACCTTTTTGCTGCAACGACCCCTTCCGCAAATGTTTGCGTTGCTCATGGAACCCAATGCAACGATCCATGTGTCTGTTCTACTTTCTGTAATAAACCTGTGTAACAGTGGTATTGCCACAACCGCATAGAACTGTGGTGGCGATTTTCGTCCCAGGCAATTTCGGTTTCGGCGGAACCCCTGGCAACCACCCGCGGGACCCTGGGGTTTCGCGGAAACCCGGTTGAAAAACACTGCTCTAGTCATTTACTCGTCGGCATTCCGTGACCTTGCACTTGTGGTGACCTTTGCACTTGTGGTGACCTTTGCACTTGTGGTGACCTTGCAGTTGTGGTGACCTTGCATTTGTGGTGACCTTGCATTTGTGGTGACCTTGCATTTGTGGTGACCTTGCACTCGTGGTGAAAACAACCGCTACAAACAAAGTGTTTTACTAGGAAATCGGCTTCGCGCAATTACGCATTTCCAATCCTGTTAACTGCAAGCGACAGCTGACAGGTGAAATGACGAAACACGGAAGCACGCCTTGGAGAAAAACACGCTGAATTGTAGTTTAAAATACACGCTGTGACCATTATGCTGTTACCACAGAAGCTGGAAAACAACGCTAACAACTGTCGCACAACCATGAATGAGCAACATTAAGCATTGTTCGACTGCACGTGACCTGCACAGGTTGGCATTGCTGGCCAACGCATGTGGGCTGCAAGTTACGAATCCTGTTAAGCATTTCTATTGGGTAACCAGTTCTGTGGTAAATTGCCACTGAAATGTGGATACGTGCAGTCACAATCATCGAAAAGTTAGGAGAGCATAGCATGGCAGGCAGGCAGGCAGGCTCCTCGAAAGCCCTACTTAACTTCTAAACCGCTACAAGTTCAGAAAAAATGCAATGAGGGGTTTTGTTGCTGAAAACAATGACAGTTTTTCTGAACGTGCTGGTTGTTGTGACTTTACTTTCCTTGAAAAGACCCTTTTGTGAGCGCCCAAGCCTTCAGGCAGCTTTACGAAGCCAGGGCGGGCTGGGAGGTTGTGCGGTTGTTTAAAGCTAAACGCAAAAAAACTTTGAAGAAAAAATTTGATGGTGCAACCACTGCAAACTTTTTCAGTTCCATCATCGTGACACGGTCGCATTTACTTTGCTAAGGTCCTGAACAGTTTGATTATGCCGTAACAAAGAAAAACATGTTGTAAAATCAGTCACAGGGTAAAAGCAATACGCCGATGCAGAGAGGATAAGAAATAGTTGCAAACTAATCGAAACAAACGACAAAGCACAATGATATTGCGTGTTTAGAGAAGACGTAATTGTTAAACTGTCTCAGGAAAACAGACACTCACCTGCCCAGAGGCCGCTGGTCGCGGAAGAAGAGTAATAGTGAGGACTCCATGACGGCACATACCCGGCATTCACCCTAAGAGAAAAAGTGAGCACATACAAAAGCTTACAAGCATAACAGCTGCATCAGGATTTTCATTGCCCAAGTTAAAACACAGCACCGCGTCAAAACATAACTACGGGATAACCAGATACTATGCTTAGACAATGGTCAAGAGGCTTTCTCACTCCTCATAGTTTTCTCTACTTATATTCATCAGGAAGATAAAGATTCTCACATGTTCTACACTGCACACTGCACAGATACACCTGCACAGATGCGATATTGTCTTTGAAAGGAAAAGTGCAGATGGCTTGAAACCAAATCGTACAAAAACCAAACAAAAAATTGGGGTTTTAGTTTGTCCGTGAAATACTGAGGAAGTTTTGCAATTAGTATTTTATTACGTCAATCTGACGTTGAGTCTGACGTAAGAGGAATGAAAATAAACGCTTTGAGAAATTTGATTTTGCGTAAAAAAGGCAAGTTTCCCTTTTGCAATCTCCCATTGCACAAGGAAAGCTTGTCGAAAAAGGATGAAATGCCGAACTTCAATAGTGTCGACGTTATACAGCAGGGGTGGCCAAACCTGCTCTATGTATGAGTCGCATATCGTAAAACCCAAGTTACAAAGAACCGCAAAGTAAAAAATCTAAAAACACCAATTTATTTGAAATCTACGCTTCTGTGACATCATAATTTCTTTTTGAACGATTTGCGAAAGTAATACTGTACGGCACGTTAGCAAACACTTGACAATATTTCTGCATTTTGCAATAGAAATAAAAAATAAAAACAAATATCTATACATATTTTCGGAAAGCTCAGAGCCGCATGCAAAGGTTCGGAGAGTCGCATGTGCGCAGTTTGGCCACCCCTGTTATATTGTTATATTACCCCCCCCACCCCTGTTATATTACCCACGCGTCGAAACTCTCGAGAACGTTTGCATCGATTTTCCAAGCCATGAGCGAATTTTTTAAGTGTCACATTTTTTTAGTTTCATTTTTTTCCGGAGAAAAAGAAGGTGCGAAAAAGGGGAGTGGGTATAAGAAAAAACTCAGGGAGAACATAAAAATGTCCGGAGGGGAAGAGTGGCATAAACCCGACTTTACTCACTTTCCCTAAAAGCTCTTCCCCGTTTTAAAGGCAGTCGTCAACAAACGGCCACCAGACGCTGGAAGTGACAGTAACGGCAAGCAGAATATAAATTCACTTACCCGTGCAGCAAATTGCCGAGGTTGCACAACGTTAGCGGCTGACCGAGCCCAGACGGGTGTAAGTATGGGTAGCTGGGGCTTCGCTTCAAAGCCTGGACAAGGTTGGGACGATAGGCGGGGTCAATGCACCAGAGCGAGCCTTTTACAGTGTCCTGTAAACGAAAATAGCGCACGGAGATGTAAGATTCGCGGTGACTTTACAACTGAAACAGCCCGGGGGCAGGGAAAGTTGACAAGGAGCAGGAAAAGTTGGAAACAGCTCTGGAGAAGAAGTTGACAAGGTGTCTTGTTGACAACGGCAACAAGCACGTGGCAACAGGAGAAAAAATACTTCGAAAGATAGTGTGAAAAATTCGAAAAGTATACGAGCTGTGGGTAAAGCGCGCCCGGTCCCATTGCCTTGTGGATGCATCTCGAAAGTTATGATGAACTCAAATGACCTGACCGAGTCAGAATCAATAATATAAAAGACAGATTTAAAACAAAGATGTTGTTTGCGTCACAATCGAAGGATGTTATTCGCGTCACAATCGATAGATGTTGTTTGCGTAACAATCAAAGGATGCTGTTTGCGTTGGCGCATAACGCAATTGTGTCCTAGGTTTATGAGTTGTAGTTATTATATAACTGCAATATTTCTACGTCTCGGTCAACAGTAAAACATTTTTTCTCGAAATCAAGGCGTTCGTTTGTAGGAAAAAAAACATTAGAGGATCAAAATGCATTTTGACAAAATTCACATTAAACTCAGGACGCTGTAACTTCCGCAAGAAAAAAAGCAAATTTTCCACATCTTCACGTTGCAACATAGACGCAACGAAAACAACAGTTGATCATTTCGCGAATTGACGCGCATCAATCTTGCTCAAGCGAACCGATCATCGAAACCTGTCAGTGTGTTTCACCGTAAACAAATTATCCGTCTCTGATCTGACGCATATAAGTCACCAGTAGACAACCAAAAAAGTACCGTTCACACAAAGCGAGGCTCTTACGTTACAACCTCAAAATGACTGGTTAGAAGTAGAACTGGAAGCTGCGTTGGTATGATCGTTTCAAGGTAGCGCGCCGGTAGACCGGGTGAGCGTTTCTGGTTTTTGTTGCGGGGCGCTGAGGCGGAAAATGTACGTTTCCAGGCCAGTTCGCCGATCAGCACGGTGTAAATCAGATGCTTACACGCGCGAACCCGTGATTGGCAATGTATGGCACAGGGAAAGAATCACAAAGATGCCCGGTGTAGCTCGGCACCGGGCAGCAGCTCCATCGCCAAACTGCTAGAACTTTATTTGACCGCAACTTCACAGAAAGTGCTTTCGCTTTTTATTTTTTTCGATCGCCAGTAAAAATAAAGTGTGATACTGGAACATTTTTCATGTCAAATGCATTCGATGATACAAGGCGCGTTTGTTTTGTTGCCACAAGCTGAAGGTATCAGTCTACTAGAGCAGGGGTTCTCAAACTGGGGTACATGTACCCCTAAGGGTAGATTTGCCTATCTGAAAGGGCACATTTAAGGTTAGCAACAGAAGGGAAAAATAAGTTCGTATATTGTTTATTTCCAAATATTTATAGATATATCAGTAAATATTATTTTCACAAATCATTTTATGCTTATTGTTAAATATATATATGATAAGTCATGATAAAATATTTTGTCACATGGAATTTTAGGGGTACATGGCCATCTGTAGAAATGCTCCATGGGTACATGATCAGATGGAGGTTGGGAACCCCTGGTCTACAGGAAGCCAGTGCCGTAAAAAAGTTTGTCGATTTTCAATCCTCAATCCGAGGATTTTAAGCCCTGTGTGAACGAAGAAGCCAGTAACTTAATCCAGATTAAACAACACATGGTATCAGGATGCACGCGTAATAACGAGCCAAAGCAGGTCGCAAATGGTACTCACCTTGGGTGCTTCAGCGGTTTCAGCCTTTTTGAAGCAGCGATTTAATGACAAGTTGTGCCTTATGGAGTTTTTCCAACCTTGCGGAGCAGTGCGAAAGTAAGGAAAGTGCTTGCACACCCAGCTGTAGATTTCCTTCAAGAGAACAAGCAAATTCAGAGAGGCGCGTGCACTGCTGTACAGCAGGTCCGTCATAAGTTAGCTCTAACAGACAAATAACAATTAACTGCAGTTGTGCGAATACAGAAACAAAGCAGAAAGCCTAGTGCTTTTGAAAACAGAAAGCACTAGGTAACAGCAAACGATTCGTCGACTAGTCGTTACTGCAATCTTTCAAGGTAACCTCACGGCTCAAAGCTTAGCAAGGGAACATTGGGCGCAAGAAGGACCACATCAATTTGACCGCATCAAATTCCAAGCACAGTTTGTAAGCGTGTTGCCAGGGATTTCGTCCGAAGCCCGCTTACGTCAAAGCACTGAGTCATCTGGGCAGTTACCTTGACTGGGAGCATCTTTAGCGGCGAGTCTTCGATGGCCATAAAAATCAGGCAGCTGAACGAGTACGGAGGCTTTCCCAGCGGGTTGTACTCTGTCGAGTTGGGATTTCCGTTGCGGGAGTTGTTCTGTTCGAAAAAAACGACAGGTTACCTCGGTACGGACCCATCGCAAACCGAAAATCAGAAGAGTAATTGGTCAGCAGCAAAGGGAATAGCTAAAAGCGTTCAGAAATGAAAAAAAAAATAATGCAATCAAAACCACCCAGAACAAAGGTCTGTTGAATTAAATATAAACGAAGTTCCTGCATCACAGACTACCAGAAAGGGTTTTCAGCCATCGACAAAGACGCAGCCGCCTCACCCAAAGCCGTGGCTTAGGACCTACGAAGGAAGCAAGGCTTGATCTTAAAATGGAACGGAAAAAACAACTCAAACAAATTCGATTTTAAGAAATATGCACATCTGATCAAAAAGAATGGATTGCTTAGATGTCACAACGTATCCAGTGAGGGTTCGCCGAGGTCATGGCATAAAAAAAACGTTTATTTAAACCGGCACGACTGCATTTGGCTTTGCCGGAGGTTGCAAAATCACGGGTTTTAATGGTTATAATTGTAGAGCGCCAACCTGTTTGCCGACTTTCGACGACGCCGTGAAAATGGACTTGTTGTTGTCCGAACCCTCCTCGCTGTCCGTTTCATCTCCGCTCATTCCGATGCCCGGGTCATCAGGATTCAGCTTCTTTATTTCGTTATAAAGCTCTTTGTTATCACTACTCAGCCAGGATAAGCTAGTCAGCTCGTCGTCGGGCTCGCAAAGCTTTGCATCCAGCTTTGGCGGAAACACAATGGACGGCTTCGGGTCTAGGTCGCCCTGACCTGGCAAACACAGGTTTGACGATACTGTCGACATGAACTTGTTCAGATCGCCGTACTCTCCCGCGTCCTTCTCCGGGGGGCACGGGGGCAATCTTACGGCCACTGGGCGAGGTATTGAGGTAGATTCGATTCTCCTGGCAACAAAAGGCGCTTTGCGTACGATGGTCGGGTTAACAAAGGTCAACTTCGGTCCGACTTTGCCAGCAGGCACAGCCATCGTGAAGGTGGAGCTGACGCTCCTGTCGCATGCCGTGGCGTTGTTTGCAGGTGTGTTGCTAGGCTTTTTGGTCGACAAACAGAGCTTAACTGGCACCACGATGCGATCTCCGATTGGCTTAAAGACGTCCGGCTTGGTGGCGCTTTTATGTTCTCGCAGCAACTTCAGTAAGTTCAGCTTCGCGTCGAGCGCGCTCTTCTTCGGCAGCGACGGAGGTATCGCGATAGTCCGCGGCGCGACGGCGTCGGGATCTGCACCGCCTTTTTCAGGTGGCATCATAGCTACACACATACACACGCAACATACACCTGTGAACAACAGGAAAGAATTAGTACTTCAGCCGGTGGGCCACGACTTGTAGCGCTTCACGATCGTACCGTTTTAGGGATGTTCGGACAGTGGTGAGCCTGGATAGTACGTACGACGTGCTTGCTGTTTTAGGGTGGGGTAAAGCAAGGCATTCAGGAGAAATCGTTAAAGAGGCCTTGAGTAAAGCCGTGTGTATAGCTTTTAGCCTTGTTGCATTAACAACACAAGTTGTTTGCTCCGCAGGATTAGTTGCGTTACGAAAATCGAGCAACATGCTTCAAGTCACCAACTTCGCTAACAAACAACGAAACCACAAATATTTCAGTCAATTTTCAAACTCTGCGACAACTCAGATAACATAAAAATAAAACAGAGAAGAACAGCTGCATAAGAACATACAATATTCCTAAAAGTTAGAATGAGTTATCAGCTGATGCTAATTAGAAACGGATTTCGTTAATTGAAACTTTTTAGTTTACTACCAATTTGGACCTCACAGTAAAGTTAATTCGACTGTCTTCCCACACCCGAGTTTTGTAAATCTTGACAACTACGACACTTGTCAGCATTAAAACCAAGTGAAACATCTAAGAGGTCTTGTTAAAACTCAGGTTTAAGAAGACGCTTGGCTGCACACCGCGTAAGAACCTCCGACACAAATCTAGGATGTAAACATTGTTCTTTCAATACCGTTTATCGAAAGGGTCCTTTCCAAGCAAAGAATCAGACACTANGATTCTACAGAGTATATATTCGCCTACTAGGTAGGCATCATCAGCTCTTATATATTACTGTTCTTTAAAATGCTCACTACCAATACACGACAAAGTGGCATGGACGCACAAGCGATAGAAATTTCAAAGTGAGCGAAGTGATTGTAATTGCACGACACGTCTTCGCGTGAGCGCGACAACAGTGTGGCTCAGTCGCAAATAAAGCTATCAGATCGCGCCATCTTAACCGAACAGAAATCGTGTTAGCATTGATTTGGCAGTGCCTCAGCGGCTGGCACCAAGTTGCCAAGCAGAAATCGCTTGATCGCACAAACCCGAGAAACCTCAACGAGCAGTGCAGTGTGCTGGAAACGTACGTTGCAATTCAAACGCGAAAACGAGCCTTTCGCTTCTCACGACGTTTGGGAAGGCTGGACTGGCTGGTTAAAAAACTTTCCACTTTCAGGACCGCTTTGGTCGCGTACTGTGATCTAATGCTTGTGTACCTGAACTTTAGCTTTTCAACTTTCAAAAATATTTCTTTAAAACCTTTCGACTTTTCACCAGTAAGCATTGCTTGTAGATTTTAGGACTGAGGATGCGTATTATTGCGTGAAATGGATTTCCTATTAGAAATATTTGCTGATCGATTCCTTGCTTACCCCCTTCTGGAGGTACTTACTTGAATACGGAAACGTGCAAATTTGAATCATCGCAAAAAGATTAAAGCAGAGCTTAGTCAACGATTCCAGGAAAGCTTACAGCAAACTTAGAGCTTTTAATTATTGTCCATCGGAGATTAGGCCATCTACCAAATTTTGCGAGAGGTATGCCAACGCCAACAGAGGTACCCTTTCGTGAGGTAGTGGACCGCTTCAGGAAGCAGACGAACAATTATTGCGTGGTTAAATGATATCCGTTTCCAAACTTCTTAACTTTTTCTTTTGTTGATTTTTCACTTATTTTTCTTTGTGCAAAGTTTCGCCCACCTGTTCAAATGGGTCACTTACTCAGGGCAAATTTGCTAAAGACTACGTTCAATGTACTCGTGGTTAAAATATTGTCATGGGGGGACCTACTTCAATGGGCGGACAAGGTGTTGGCTGATCACCTGAATAGATCACCTGAATAAAACTACAATCAGTTTGAAATTAAACTTGGCAGAAACTGCTGCGCAATCACCATGAGTAGAAAAAAGCTGCAAAAACAGCTTTTTTCGATATCAATCTAAAACCGTTCGCATACTTCCCGGAACAAAGTTCGCCAAAGATTTAACCAACTCATGTTCATTCTTCTTTTCAAACGACTAACAGAGACAGCTTCTCACCAGGAGAAAGACCTGCACAGCTTCTGCAGACCATAGTTGACACTAACCAGGTCGGGCAATGCTACGTCGTGTCTGACGTCTGTACGACGAGCTCGACTGTTTGCAATGAATGTAGAACCTAGAACTAAGTGGTCTTGCAGGACGCTAAAACACGATACAACGCCAACACGCAATTCGATTTCTGTCGTAAAGACAGCTTTCTTATGTTATTGCTGCATTTAATAAGAGGTACGCAAACACTTTTTTCATGCGTTATAAGAAATGTACGCATGTCACGAAAATGCGCAATTTAACATTAAAAAAAAATAACCTATCGCAAGATGTACGACTTCTGACGTATCTCTTTGATAGTTTTTATTCACGTGTTTTGCTCAGACATAAGGTCCATATCGCACATAGTAGTTAAGAAAAACACAATGAGACAATAATGCTTATGCGCAACGCATTACAGGATTGGTGCTAGCTCGTGTGCACACTCAATACTGACGAGGAAACCAACGCTGAAGAAACAAAGCACAAGTAGCTGCTGCAATCGATCATCTCACGCGCAAGCAGCGTCTTGTTGAGAACTCACAATCTCCGTATCCGCTTTCAGTGCCGGATTTCCGACAGGAAAGCATCGGAATATTTTCTGTGACCTGGGTTCAACAAGGCATGGCGGAGCGAGCATACCGTGCCGTGCAAAGGGGGGGGGCGATCGAACTGGCAGCAAAAAAACAACCACGTCGCATTCCTCGCGTTCATCGGTGCAAAACGGCTGGTTGCCATGCCGACCGAAAGCTGATCGCTGCGTTTCCTGCCTCGAGGGGCGGTTGCCACGACAACGAAGTTCTGACACCTCGGGCGTCTGGCAAGTTTTCGCGATTTCGTCAAAGACCGCTGCACTGGTCAACGCGCTTGTTCAGCGTAGCAATCTACGCGGTTATTTCGTCGCAGCAAGGGATGAAACAAAGTTTGAAATATTGCGAAACCCGTAACAGCACACCTGACGCCGTAACGCACTTGCGTCAGTCCCGTTTTATGCCATTTCGTTTGAATGTTATCAACGATCGTACTCTTGCGTTTATAATCCTGGTATTCGCGACCAGGATTACACTATCCTTGATCGCACAAGGGTAGCTGGTCAACAGAACAACAATGAGCTAGAATAAGTAGTGTTTTTGTCCAATTGCAAACCTAACGCCTTCACATAAAATCAAGTAGAAACAAAGATGTATTCTTTCAGGAGCCTCATGCCGTCAACACACGTTCTGCCATCCACTAAGCAGAGTGCAAGGTTGTGTTTGAAGAGGCTGAAAATTCCTTGACTTCTGCACGTTTGCAGCAGAGTGCTAAGTAGCTACGCGATGCGTTCCTTGACAGTATCTGACCATATGAGCAAAGCAAGTCACGGCGCGACGCAACCCTATCCAGCAGCGAATGATATGAGCCACGCCAACAGCGAAAACCACTCCAAGTCAAATCGAAAACAACGGTTGAAAACTCCTTCATCTGACGAATTATTATCAGACTGTCATGCCAAAAATCGCTTTTCAGCGCTGAAAAGAGCTTTCTCTTATTGAAATTGTCACGCGACAAACCACGAAGAAACTTTGTCTGGGCTTCACTGAAAATCGACGAACGAAACGCAAGGAGGAAACTAAATGGCAACGACAAACTCTGCTCGCACACAATTTATCAGACAAAATCGCCTCGAATCTCGCAGATCACCAGACTTGGCACAGCAGGGGCTGGCTGAAAGCAGCAAACCAACTCTTTCAGGAATATTTCAAAGTGCCTGCGAAACAGCTCGGCATCAAACGCGTCTGATCAGGTTCGCTGCGTCGCAGAGCAGGTAATTGCTGACGAATTCTAGTGCCCCGGGGCCATCGTCTACAACCGAGCAGCCGATAGCGTTTGCGTCAGCGCTAGAACTTTTCAACCCCAGCTTCACGCGCCGATGCGCCTGTATCCCCAAAGCGCTGACGACGCGATCGGCGGGACGAAAAGACATTTGATTTGTTGTCAAAAACCCGTTGTTCAAACTTCGAAGGCTTTGATGCTGGCATGCGGGAAGAACTCCTTGTTTTAGAAACCGATGAGACTGGTCTCGTCTAGCGCTGCTTGTGGAAAATGTTGACGAGCCACGTCTTCGCCAAAAGCGTTGATGAATTTTCTGTATCGTTGCTGGTGTGAAAACATCGAGGCAGGAGGTTTCTTCATCAAACAAGCTTGTTTAAGCTTACAGGGACGCGATGTCGCGTAAAGGGTTTGAAAGTTACGACGGAAAGGGACAACAGGACGGAACGCTTTGAAGCACTCTGCCAGTAATAGAAATCGAGGTGCTTTACGATGCGAATAAAAGCTTTTACAGACACCGGCAGGGGAAATGTATCGGGTACCAGCATACCCCGCTTTTGCGGCGCAAACAAACATTCAAATAGTGCAAAAACAAATACCAGGAAATGGTGAAACATCGTTCTGGCTGAGGTAAAAACGCTGAGGTAGAGCTACTTCGGTAGAGTGAGCTACTTTCCCGGTCGCTCCAAATAGTGCGACATTTTTCCGTAAAGGCAACGTGCAGTGAGCAACTGCAAAAACCGTTAACTCGTTTTTCTCCTCATCAACGGTCTTTTCAACTAACCGGGACCGCCGTTCAGTGCAGTACTGCACAAAAAAGCAAAAAGTTTGGACAACACTTCGTGAGTAATCGCATGTTACAAAAAATAAATGCCGAGACGTTTCGCAGTCGGGCTGCGCTTCACAGCAACGGACTGCAATCGCGAACGTTCGATGAGCGCCGTTTGCAGCAGGTGGGGGGGATTCTTTCGTGCAGCAGAAGCGCCCTTACCTACCNAAGTCGCCCCCACTGTTAGGATCAGTATGGCCGGATGGGCCATGGGCCACTGCACCGAGCCCGGAACTGGGAATTTCCTGCATTCGGGGGCGTGAGGCGACAGATTTCCGAATTGTGTTCGAACTGTCGCGCAAACGAGTGTTGGCGTTGATTTCTAAACGAACGCGTGAAGTAGGTTTCAGTTGAAAACTCCAGGTTTGCTGCACCTGCAAACTTTCAAAGAATCAGCTGACTGGGCTCAGCTTTCATCACCTTGCGTTCAAGTAACTGGTCTCCTCCACAAATGTGTCGCAATCTGTGTTCAAGTAACTAGTCTTTACAAAAGTGACGAAGTCGAATCAAACACCAATTTTTTTGCTAGGAAATCGACTTCACGTAACTCTACGCATCCTGTCAAAAAATAATATGCAAATAATAAGCCTTAGATCTCGAATCAACTTTTCAAAGAGTCAGGTCAATCACATCACTGTTCCAGGCTACGTTCTTCTTGCAATGCGTTGAACCTACTGCTGTACCTGCATGCGAGCTGACTAGCCAGAGGAAAGATGTAAAAGTTACGCATGATTTCAACCAAATCCTTTGCAACAACATGAGCAACTTTGGCGTCTTCAACGTATTTACCGCACGTACAGGTCAGTTCACAAATAATCACAGATGTCTATTTCGTACGACCATAAAGTTTACATGATTTGTACAAAATAAGATGTCTTTTATTAAATCTCAACTTCCACTGATATGTCAACGTTCAGGCAAGGATACACCAAAATTAGGAAGCTCGCGTAGTACTGGTCGGGTATAAGACTATTAAGCTCAGCATCTACATGCGACTACTCGTTTCCAATTATATTTAGATCTGTACCTGCTCGAACGTACAGTGGACATCACTTATCCCACGTCTGGTCGGGATATGCTTCCAACCAAATGTCACACTTTGTCATAGGCATCACGTCATCCGACCCTGCTTTTCTGCAGCATTATCTGCATGTCAGTCTGCAACGACCGCTCGATTAAGCGCGTTCCCTCAAACAAAAACCTTCCATTTTTTGACTGGTTACAGCGTTCGTTCTACTAACAAACCATGCAACATTTCTGTGAGATGGATAGAATGTGTGGTAAGCTGAACTAGAGCACACGATTAACAGCCTCGGCGGTCTAGAGTTATTTGCAAAATAAAACTACTGAACAAACAAAAAATATATGAAGTGATTTCAAAAAGATATACAAAAGCGTTGGTGTCATACGCTGAGGATATTGCGAGTCAATGTAGAGAATATATACCTTAAAATTAAAGTCTCGAATAACAGCCATGATCCATAAATGAAGACAACACAGCAGCAGCAAGTTGATTTGAATTCGATAAATGTATGAAAAGCCTCACGTGACTTTGAATGGTCAAGACCTGTCCTTCAGGCAGTACTCACGCCACTACCTGGAATTAAACAACCACTTTTCCTTAAACCATGGGGAAACTTTCATCCCCATACGCTCCCTTTGTTTTTCTGCTACGAACGAGAAGTGTTAGTAACTAGAAGAGAACCTTACCCGAAAAAGGAAACCTGCGGAGCTACACGGACAAAAACAGAAACGTTAATTAGGACTTTGTTTAGTGGGTCCTTTGTCTGTCGGCCCGTTAAAACTCCACAACAATTTTACAATTATTGCTTTTTCGCAAAGGATGAAGTAGAGCTTTTTTCAAACTTTTTATCTTTAGGCTAATTTCGTTTGACTTGCATATGTTGAAAACAATGCAAGCGGGCAAGCACGAAAATCGCCCCCGCAATGGGAGGAGGGCACAGTATCTGCAACGCATTTTCACGTCGCGGACAGGCGTTGAAAAGGTATATTTTTAAAGTAATTCGAACCGTGTAAGTATTTAACGGAAAATAACGCAATTCGTTGTAGATTCCAGTGGTAAGGCAACCTGAATCCAACCCTGAGCATTCATTCATCAATCGTTGTGAAGTAAGGTGGAAGCAGCATCGCTGCTGAAGAGGAAACACACGAAAAATGCCGCCACCACGGATTACGAAATCCCTTCACCAACGTGAACGGGCCTTTTCGGGTGCACACTTCACAGACCTGTAAGACATAGCGCTATTGTGACGCGACGCAGACTTCAGATGTGTTAAAAGTTCGCCGATCGCGTCATTCCGCATTATCAATTATGGACGAGAAGCTCTGACACAATGAGATTCCCGGTTGATAGGTGGGATTTGGCAAAAGACAAAAAACCGTTGCAACAAAGCATCATCGCCAAAAACTGCTGTTTTCAACTGTCATGCGGTGGTTAAAAGAATGTGACAATACTGCTCAAACAAGATCGTATTCGACTGTTGTGGTCAATTGCACTGAAAATCTTCTGGGCAAGGCTAGCAGCGAACGCTAAAAGTTTGTGTCGGTTATTATCATTATTTGTTCAATTCGGCCACAAAAATTTGAAATGGGCAGGTAAGTATTTTGTCACTGCGCATTCTCGTTGAAAAAAAAAGTGTTTGGGCGAAATTCCCGCTTTACGTCGGTGAATCGAGAAGAAATACCGGAGAACACAGAAAATTACCTGGTGCCGTGCCAGATGCATGACGAGGCCAATGTAGCTCCGCCGCCCACTGCAGCGGGACTGAAAAGAGCGAAAAACATCAATTTTTACGGAGACTGAAACACGCAGCAACAGGTCCCGTGTCCCCCCACGAGAAAGAGTTTCGATTTCCTGCGAAGGCAGAGCGGCTGCAAGCACAGCGGCAGTCTTCAATATTTAATGCGGATCTGCAAGCGCTCAAATATTATGTGCGCAGTTACGGCTGAAGTATACACGACGTGACTTCGCGCCGCCGCCAACAGCAGGCGCGAGAGGGGGCGCAGCAAAAGGCCAACGGAAGTCGCAAGTGTCCCATTTCACAGTCAGGGCCGCAGTCGCACGCCTTGCAAGCTGCACAGAAACGTGAGCGAGCGAGTAGAGCGGAATGCAAATCTTCTCTCGAAGCCCACTCGACGCTTACAACAAAATCAACAACTTTCTCGGCTGGAAGCTCAACCGATGACGTTGCTTTTGTTTCAACCATCCCTGACCTGGCAAGCTGGTTAATGCGAGTTCAAGCACGTTTATAGTCTTGTCCTCTGCTTTCCTGACACTGACAACACAGTTGTAGCAGTAAACGATTTGTTCTCAAACGCTTCGTGCATGTGCGCGTTACACTGGTTTCTAGAAGTTTCGAGTAACTTCGTACGACTTCCCTGATACGCCTGCTTCTGCAGGGTTCCGACGTTAAGGGCGCATTAAACCACTCCATAGCAATCCAAATACAGCTATGCTTTTTTGTAAGGCCATCTTTCAGTTAAATGCTATCACTACGCTTAGAGTCAGCGTTAAGTGAAAATATACAAGCAAAAAAAGTGCAACCACGGGCAGCGACTTGCACATGGTCACGTGACACAGCACTCTGAACAACGCGAAGCGACGACCACACCTGCGTCCTCTCGACTCGAAAACCTCCTCTGACTGCACTAGAGCCCAGTCGCGGTGCCAAGCGGTCGGCGGGCCCAATCACAGGACCATGCACAGCACGGGCCAAACCCTGCTCGATGCAACCTTTGCAGATTACAGAGATCGATACGTGGCGGTGACAGCAGCGGTCGAGCGCGAGCCGCGCTCGACTGTCACGCTTGCACACGCGCGCCTCACCAAAAAAACAATAAGCCAATCGCGCTACGTCACGCGTTGCTCCGGCAACAGGCACCGGTCGTCATGGCGACCAACGACCCGTTTCCTGCAAGCGCGTGACAAGATTTCCCGTTTGGTTGGTTGGTGGTGAGCGAAGCAGGCCGACTGAGCCAGCAGCCTTCACATGCACGGCTGTCTGTTTTCATCACATCGCGGCCTGGACTACCGAGTGGCACGAACGAGACAAAGAACAGCCGTTTGCTTTGACAAATCCGAGCGCTGCAAGACATCGCCGGCGTCCTGTGCGCGTTCGCTGTATAACGTCACCACTCGACGCACGCGTCGAAACTGGGCCCATATTTTTACGATTGCTACCTAAAGCACGGGCGCTGGTAGGCTTTTTCCAAGGGGGGAAATTATGGTTTTTCCAGGGGTAACCAAAAGGAGTTTCCAGAGGGAGGCCAAAACTGGTCAAATTTCATTTGAGCCACTCGGAACTGAGAAAAAAAAACTTTTTTTGCGACAAATTTTAAAGAAACATGTTAAATTTCAAAATCCAGGGGACCAAATGCCCCCCTGCCCCCCTTCTGACGCCCATGATCCAACGTAGGACAGGAAGGAGTTGTAGCAGAGGAATGCTCGGAGGTTCGCGACCACGACAAAACTCTTTGTGACGCACAATAAAAAGCACGACGACTGACCTCGTTTAACCGATCTCGGTGTTTCCGCGCAGACTCAAGCCTTAGCTGAAGCGCTGCGTGAGTCTTTGAGACGACCTGGAAAAAGCCAGGTCAGAAAGAAAACATCCGCTCTTGTCGTACTGAGCAGCACGAGCCAGCTTTTTTTCAGAAAATGTCGCCACCTTTGACGCTTTTCCAGCACAATGTATTTCCGTCTCAACTGAAGATGGGGCTTACGATCTTTTATTAAAAATACGTGGGCGCAATTAGCAAGCTTCAGACTAGGGGTCTCAAACCCAAATTGCTCCGAGGGAAATCAACCCGAGGGCCGCATTATTACATTAATGCAACAATGGCGGTACCTGAACCTTACTGGAAACAGCTTTTACATTTCATTTCCTGCGAAAGGTATCGTGAGTTACAGGCAAATCATTTCTAGCCTTCTCTACGTTCGTTTCATTTGAAAGGAACTTGTTCCCTCGCTAGCCGAGTACTTTTGGACACTCATGAATAAACTAAATAACGTGAATACTAATTATTTGAAAATTCCCAAAAAGCATCGCGGACCGCACAAAACGCCCTTGCGGGCCACATGTCTGAGATGAGACCCTGCCCCAGAGAATTGCGTCACATGTAACCTCCACCCTTCATTAAAATAACCTGCGGCAACACGCGATGTTTAGCAGCTTTTTTCCGGCTAACAGCTTGTGGCCAAATCTCACCTGTCGCAAGTATATACGGATGTTTTCAATGTAGCTTTCGAGTTGATCGAAAAGGGGCTTTCAACGTATAACGTTGGGCGTCAAACAGAATTCACGCCAAGTTTGGTAGATGCTTCATCAGCGCAATGACCAGGCGAACCCTTATAGACGGCCATAGCTTCGTGCTTAAAGGCCAAACGTTCATCTATGTTTCTGAAATCATGCATCGTTATCTTGCTATCATGCGTAGTTAACTACTGTATTTCAATTTTCCGGTTTGGGAATGTTAAACCGGATAATTTCAACTGTTGGGAAGGGAAGCGTGCTTCAGGAAGTGCACATGATGTTTGAATTCCGGTATCTGCTACCACATGGGAAGTACGCCCAATTTTTCAAAAATAATCAAAATAGGCCAAAGGAAATGTGTGCGGCCAAGCCACTTCTGAAAACGACCGAATTTTCACCTATTGGTCGCGAAAAGGCCAAGTTCCCAACCCTGATTCACAACTCTGCTGCACAGTCATCACCACTGCTTGTCATGGATGAGTCAACAGCATTAATTAATGAGTAGTTGATTATTTTGGTTGGTAAGGTTGCGGAGTAAGGTAGGCGTGATTCAAACTCAAACTGAAGGATCTTTCTGCTCTTGTTGAGAAAATGATCACCGTGCAGCAGAAGATACAAGAAGAGTGAGCACATCACGAAAGTAATTCAACAAAATTCTACCTACAGGCCTCCGCGAGATACGCTCGCCATTAGGTGGGTTAACCTTACGAACAGGAAAGGAAAAATGTATTTTGCCTCTGAAACTGGCTTATTCAAAATACGGCCACCTTTTTAGCAGGAAGAAAAATTCGCTCCTAATCTTGCAGCAAGTGTACGGAGATGACGCTTTTGACAAGCTATCGCCCCGTACATGCCCATTCTGTTTGGTTTGTGGCCAACCATTCCCTTTGAAACCTTAAAGCACCAACGGAGGAACCAAAGCTTGCAGGCTTAAAGCTAAGATGGAACTACAGCGAAAAAAACAGGGAAGGCACGAGTCCACGAATGTTGGTGGAAAGGTAAACATGGCTGGAAAATACTGAAATCCAAATCACTGGCCTGGTCAGGTTATTATGCCATGTCAACAAAGTTCCGCAGAGCCTTCTTCCTACAATCCTTAACTTTGTGAAATCAAAATTGTGAAGTATGTGATCACAATTTCGTTAAACAATGCTTCAGACTTCTACTGAAGTCGATGTCTCAAAATTAGTATCTTTACTGAAGATGACACCAAGCAGATGATGTCCAATATTCCAGTTCTACCAGCGAAACGACGAGCTGAGGGGCAAAATAGCGTAGTGCAGAAATGAAACGCAACTTCCCAAGATTTACGGCTCAGAGCTACGTGATTAACAATACGCAAACAATTTACGGGCAGTTTACTTTAAAACATACACGACTAGCCAAACAGCCGTAAAAATCTGCAGTCGATATTTGACCTACACGATGTTGCTCATAAAAAAATAAGTACTTTATACACAAACGGCAACACTGGTACGAGAAGTTTGTTTTCACTGCACTTTGACTTTGGAACATCGAAATGAACTGCCATAAAAAAAGAACTAACAAGGCTTGTTCGCCACTCAAACAAAAAGTAAAGCATTTCACAAAGGATGGGTTGCACCACCACCATCACCATCACAGAAAATACAGTACACCTGGATGAAGATTTCCAGGTGTTCATGGAGTCAGAAGTGACTCTGGTTAAGCAAGGAAAAATGCCCCATGCTTTTTTAACCAACGATTTTGAATTACCACAATGTTTGCCTTGACGCGAAACTGCAGAAAAAGAACCTTTGACACGAGGCCATCAACAGGTGCCAGTTTTAACAAACAAAAGATGCCCTAAATTTCCACAAGGTCTCTTTGCTGGCCATCACGAGTATGAGAAATGACAACACAATAATCACCTCTGTCCCTAGAAGTTCGATAAGAGATACCTAGGTGTTTGACAAACCCTTTACAGCAATTAGTGTGCATATATGATTAAATTGACATTCCTGATAAGGGCAAGCTCGTTGTGCAAGATGTCACGCAGATGAGTTGGCAATTGGTGATGTATTAAATGGCAGAACAAACAGATGCACAGTTTAACATAAGATCAAGAACATGCTGCAGCCATCATAGAGCTGACAAAAATGGGGAAATGGGTGGTCACCTCTGCGATTACTGACACATATCTAGGCTTGTAGAATTTCAAAAATTTGATGAAATGCTAAAATTGAAATGCCTTGACAAAGTATTTCCAGAACATTCAAAAGCAATCACTTCATACACAAACTGCTTAAAACAGGAATAACCAGTTCATTTTACAAAATCCTTGAGCTACAGTGCAATATTTATAACTTTAAACATGACCACCATTTAACTTTTGTCCAAACATTTGTAAACTGGCAAAACGTCATTTGCTTTGAAACAAAACAAAACTTGGAATATTGCGAAGTTGAAAAGGAAATAACAACACAATAGCCATAACTGGTTTTTGCGTTGGTATCTTTTCTTCATCTGCTTCCAGAAATCTTAATCAGACTTGTTCATGATTTCCACAAACACAAGAGTGGGTTTGGTGCATAAGTTGCAGAAATTACTACCTATAACAATGCAGGGTAAAAAACTTTTACACGAGATACGAAGTAACTTCTGTTGACAGTAACTTACAAAAGCGTTTCCAGAGCTTTTCAACGTCTTGCTCAAGGAAATATCAATCTTTAAAAAATTTTTCTTAAAAAAACTTTGAGGCAGCTAATTTATTAACGCCAAGTATATAAGGAAATTCACCCAACATAAACAACATTGCAATCTCAGAATGACCTTGTCAGAAATTGTCTGAACATGGACATATCTGTCTGTACAATCAAACTATTTAATACTTTAGTTAATCTACTACAGTTTCACAGACCAGTTTCTTTTTTTACATCAGTACAAGGATGTAACAAAAAACAAAGGGATATCGCAAATGTATTCTTATTTTGAGTAGTACAGCACTTTACCAAATTTAATCAACTTCGTTTCATAGTATTCTGTTGCATTGTTAATTTCAACTGAAGAGAGAAGAAAGCTGTATTTAGCAAGAAGTATATTTTTAAAAACATTATCGCTTGACTAAAGGCAGAAATAGCTTTTTGTGGAATTTTGTCTACGAATTTTTTATTGCAAAAAGATGGTTGGCATGAATAATGCTTTGATAAAAGTTTCAAATAAGCTTTATTTTATCTGAGGATACATTTAATGAAGATCAATAATTTTCAGTCAGTTTTATAAAATAAAGCTTTGTTGACCATTTCAGTACCAAGGGTTTTCCTGAGGAAAACACTGGATATCTGGCAGTTTTTGAGAGATTGCCATACTTACAAAACAGTTTTCACTTGAAAACCAAACAAGTGCTTCAATTGTTAAATCCATTATTTTTCTTCAGTATTCATATACAAATATACCAAGAGAAACAGAATACAGATGGTATCTAATAGAAGACAGGTCTATTATATGCATGTGAAGTTCTATCTCTGTTCTATAAAAACCCACTTTGTATACGTATGTCAGTACTGCACATGTTAAAATACAATTAGATGCAACTAGGTCATTATTCAACAAAGTGCAAGGAATGAATCAAGCCAAATTTTATTTCTGAATTACACGCTCAAGAAAAACATATATTCTAGCCCAAATCTTTCACCAACTTCTAGCTTCATAAAAGCAATATATTGTAATTTTAGTCACTAATCACTTGTTCCAAACATGCAGGGAAACCTCATGTTATAATGCTTCAATTATGATTATAAGCAATACCTTTGTGTGAAACTAACATGTCTTTCACACTTCTCATATTGCAATGCAACTTAATGTTTCAAAACATTTTACCATGTTCTTACAGATGAAAAAAGGTTATGGAAATATGAATAACTTGATATGCAGTCAAAAACTGCAACGTATGTTATAACTTTTGTTCTTTCCAATTTACTAAATATAACTTACAACATGCAAATTAAACCTTTTCGATGTTGCAAAAAAGAATTTTCTGAAAACACAAAATCTGTCAACTTAGCTTTGTTTGGAAGACATATTTGTGAGTTACTAATTCAACCATTAACTTCAAACCATGATAAAAATTTTTGAAACTGTCAAGGGGAGCCCAACAAGACAACCTGATTAACAGTTTGTTTTTCAGTGTCCAGTGCACTTCAACTTTAATTTGCATGCAGTTGTCTCATGTTTACGCCAATAAATTCCACTGTTAAAAACTGTTTGCACCAGAGACTAGGCAACAATTGGAAAATTCACGTTTCAAACAAGGTAACTAAAAGAAGCTTCAACACACACACAAGATGATACAGTACCATTAACCACAACCCACTATCATAAACTTGTTGCTGTATTGTGATAATGTATGTGTTATTAGCAATGGAACTGCAACACCGCCATAAATTGTATAAAATGAGAACAATACCTAATTTTCTCACTTCTATAACATGTTCAGCATAATTCCATCTGTTTCAAGCATAAGAAATGAAAACAGATAACTTCAAACATAAAAAAAGGAAACAAACAACTCAGTGGCCATGTTTCAAATATCTCTCCAATTTCTTTTTCATTGTTTTTTGTCAATGTTTCTTTCTGACAGTTATTTTTCCACAACTTTAACAATTCACAGAATAAGTTTTCGTAGGTTAAACAACGATGGTGAAAACATAACTTTCAAGATTAAAGTTATACGTTGTGAAAAATCCTTGACATATTCCAGCATTTAACTTTCTTGTTGACACTATCACTGCCGTATACACAATTTGAAAACTACAACTTCTTTGAGGTGAAAAATACTGGTAATAATAGCACTTTGTTTAAAAAAATGTAAAAAGACAGGTCACATTGACATGTTTGGAATGAAAAAAACTGTGCTACTTGGGGAGAGTGCAAGAAGTGGAAAGTAAGAAAAATGTATTGTAAAGATTTCAAATACAACATTATAAATTCACTACATACTCTAAAAATGGCAAAATTGACTCTAATTTTGCAAACCCTCTTCACTACTTACCAAAACATGTGTAAGTACAGGTATTACTAAATATTAATGGTTTTGGACACATGTTGCTATAACACTTCCATATCAGAAAATCAGACATTCTGAAGGCCTGTCAAAACCACTACAGCAAGCTATTTAGGTAATAATGTTATAATTATTTCAAACTCAAAGCACAGACCCAAATATTTTCAAGAATTAAATCACATATCCTAATGACACAATTGTTGTTACAAACATCAAGTGTTATTGAAAGCAGCATGGATAATGCTCTTTTCTTGGCTACATTTTATTAGTTATACTTTAACACTTTGACATCCAGGTTAATTCAAGCGGTTCGCAAAAAACAGCTGATTTGCACATGGCTTTGCACGGAAATATCTCCACTCCTGTATGAGTTACGGACCTGGTTGAAGCGTCAAAAGACGTGGCAAGTCTTGTAGTTTGCACTCAAAAAAAATTTTTTGCTTGGGGGGTGCGGGTTTTTTGTCAGTGACGTCATAAGTGGAGGACTTTTTGACCACCTTGGCCAACTTCACCTTGCCCTGGGCGCCTACCGTTAGATGGTAGTATTTTGCAGAAGTTTTTATTGGATTCTAGGTTACAATCCGAGTATTTTGATACTTTGGATGACCAGCTGGGGTTTCAGGTTCAAAAGTTATGATCTAAGTGAGTAAAAACTTTTGACTAATTAGTCAATTAGATAATTAATTAATTTGTTCATTTTAGATCATCACTTTTGAAACAATAACGCTAGAAAGTCGATTAAAGGCTCAAAAGACTCGGACTCGAGCCTAGTTTCCAATGAAAACTTCAGTGAAACACTTTGGCCTAGCAGTTGGGCCATAGGCCATGCAACATGAGCCAAAATGGTTCAAAAACAACTTCACTTATGACGCCACTCAAAAAAATCCGCAATCCCCACCATAAAAATTTTTTTCGAGTGCAATCTAGAAGACTGCCTGATCTTTTTGAGCCCTTGAACAGCTCTCTAGCGCAATCGGCGGAGGAGCTAGGGCATTGGTAAGGCAACTGACAATTGCTGGTTTTAGGCCGAAATCGAAGTACGAATATATCATACCCTGGCTCTCAAAGTGTTAATACCAAAATAAAAATCATTCAGTGAATCCTTTTCTAGCTTTCAAAATAAATTTACCTGCATCAAATCAGCATTATTATTAATTAAATATTTGATGTCTTCACTTTTAATTCTTTTATGAAGTAGTAAGAAGGTAGTGACTATTCATCCACCTCGCATGACGTGGTGCAAATAAAATGTTCAGTTTGTTACTCAAGCGGCAACGACGTCATAGCGTAGGTATGTTTCAGGTCTGCTGTGCCAAAGGTTTTCGGTTTGGCTCTCACCTTGGCGACTTTGATTTTGTTTGGAGTGGTTGCATGTTTCAATTCATGACACCACTTTTTCTCCTCTTTTTTCAAGAGTTTCACTAACTTTCCGTTTAGGGGTTACCGTTAGGGCTACAGTTAGGGTTAAGGTTAAGTTTACCTTTTACATTTAGTATGTTTCCACCAAGCCTGATGCGCTCTCATTGTGTGTTACTGTAACTTTGCAGATGGTGGGCGAATAAGGCTTCAAATATGAAGGTCCACAGGCAGACCTGTACACACTGTCTAATAAAAAACTAATCATTTCAAAAATGAAAGGATTTGATGTAACTACTGCCAGTATCATTAGATTTAACTTTAGGAAGACCTGATTGAACAAAATTATGAAATTAGGTTACAGTCAGTTCAGCATGCGCCACTAAAGCAGGTAGGCTGGGTTTGATTCTTGGTTAGATAAAAATTGGTTTTGGGGCCTGTTCAGCCTCATGTTCACCATTAATGGATTGGTGCAAAAAGAAGATCCATGCACAGTGTGACCATCGAATTGTCACTGATGCAGCATTCACTACAAAAATATCCACACAGACCCCAATGCAATTAAGTGGAGATGAGCACTACCAATCACTCATACTGTCATAGCACTCCAACGGAAGTACTAAACAAGTATTATGAAACTAAACTTAAATGTTAGATTTTTTTGTTGTTGTTGTTAGATTTGTGTTAGATTACACAATAACACAATAATATTTTTCCACATTTGTCATTATATCTGCAGTTGAAAAACAACTGTTTGAAAGATCCAGACCAGTATTTGACCAAAATCTTCCTGAGCATATTCATATATACATATATATCTATATATATGAACTACATCTTTTTCACCATGGGCCATCATTGTTTTTGCTAAAATTAAGTTTCATTTTATTTTCTTATATATAATAAACACAATTCAAATTTGTTTGCAAGCTAAAACAGATGGACAATATTATAAATGGATATATTCATTTCATATGCAACTAATTATGTATCTTCACTTTATGTCACTGAAAATAGTTTTTATGAATTTACCACTACATGTTTATTGATGAAAGCAGTGGTTATTCCTGATCCCTTCGGAAACAAAATTACCAAATGATTGAGAGCAGATTAACAAAACTAGAGTAATATTTTGCTGGAAAACTTGCAACTTGTTAAGGAAATTAATTATATAAAAAAAGTAGTGGCAACAGAACCATCTGTGGATATTCATATTTGAAACCTTATTCCACCACCAACATGGCAATAATGCATGAAAAGAATGCAGTAGGCTTGGTAGAAATGTACTAAACGTAAAAGGTAAACCCTACACCCAAAAGCTAACCCTAACCGTAACCCCAATCATGTCCCTAACACTAACCCCCAAACCTAAAATTTGGGAACTTTCGAAAAAAGTACAGAACTGGTTTAATGAGACCAACTGAAACGTGCAAATACTACTACCAAAACAAAGTCGCAAAGGTGTGAGCCAACTGAAAACCATTGGCACAGCAAACACTACTGTTATTCAACATTTACATAGAACACAGCAAAATACAAGCAATAGCTTCTTATGCAGTGAGTATACTGCTTAGTTATGCTTACTAAATCCATCCAGCCACTTTCATATTCTAAAATTATAAAATAAGCAAGAGATGATTATCCCTAAAATTTTTATTGTGAACCAATCTGGAAGAGTGGAACAGCGCACCACCAACAGTGCAAACCAGACAATCATCCATGATTCATTCCATGCATCTAACATTTTCTTGCTTATAAAGCTGGGAAGAATCTTGACTCTAGGCTACAATAGACAACAACAATGAGAGACAGGGAATATTTTCGCACCTTGACTGCACAGTACAGGTCTGTGTAGCTAGCCTCCTCACATGTGCAAGTGTTGCACTGTACAGCTGAGTAGGATAAAAAGTACTACCAGTACTACAGTCACTGCACGCAAAACTACACCTACAGCTACAGAACCTCATTATTGATTATTAGACATGCTTCCTTCAAGCCACACTATTATAAATAACTGCACAGCTGAAAGCAAAGATAAAGTTCAGAATACAAACACTTTTCCGACTGTGTGTTCGGCGTGCCTTTTTATGGCAATAAATATCATGTGTTGCGTCCAACCACTTACTGTTACTTCAAACCTGCGGTTGTAGCCTCCGATCTGCATCAAGCAACGCGTTCATCGAGTACAAGGCTTCCCTAAACGAGGGAAGACGTAGTATTTCCCGCGACTCGCAGTCAACCAAGTGGCCGTTACGTCACCCTTTTCACAGCAAACACTACAAGTTTTTCAGGCACAAGTCGTGACCACTTTAGAAAATTTCACGCTCCTGTGACAGATTTCAGCAGAATCGAAATGAACCGCCATACCAATCAAATAAAAAAAGTTCCTGATTCCTGACACGAAAAACAAAACATCCAACTACATTGCGGTTCAATTTCAAAACCTGATGCTAGAATGTCTTCATTTTTCTCCCATTGCTGGGTCCTGTCAATGGCGTAACTAGAGGTCTGCGCCAGGGGGGCAAAGCCTAGCATAAAAGGGCCCACTGGTCACTATAGGGGGCCCACTAGCCAAAACTCATAAAAAAGTTAAGAAATGATAGTGAATCTCTGGATGTTGCAGATGTCTGTATTAGCTAAATAAACGAAAACACCCCAAAAACGCAAAAAAACAATAACCTAAAGAATACTAAATGTCAAAATGTCAACTAGAGGGGGCCCAGTTTTTATATTTAGCTTGCCAGGGGGGGCGGCTCGCCCCCTTGCCTCCCTGTCAGTGGGTCCTGTATGAAAATATGTGAATGTAGTTGTAGATGGGGCGCTTTTTCAATGTTCTACTCCTCTCTCAGTGTTCACTGTGTACCGAGTAACCATTTTTGTGCTTTGTGTTATTCGATTACCCTTGCAGTATGGGCCATGATGTGAGACAAATACATATTTTAATTTGTATTTGTTTATGACCAGACACGAAGTCCGTATAATAAACGCACACACCCTGCATAACGCAGGTCGATAAAAACAAGGCAAAACAGAACGTTTAACAAGACATTGGAGCCGGCGGAAAAACAGAGCTACAGACACTTGTTTGCAACTGCGTTGAAGACAAGACAGAACCATAGGGTTACAGACACATTGTTAACACTAGTGCTAGCTAACACGCAACTCTTGTTTCAACACTACTGCAGAGTAGGGCGCCAATTCCTAAAGTGGTCGGGTCTATGCAAAATTCGAATGCATTGTGTCATGACACGTCATCAATCAAACAGACACAGCAAAATTCGATCACTCATTCACAGAGTAACATGCGATTGTAGTGTTCAAAGAATAGGGACGAATACAAACAATCTGACTGCATCAAAGCATGTACGCCTAACCATATGTTGTTAGATTTTCTGCATCTTTCGAGAAACAGGTAGGCCTACGTGTTTTTTTCTAAACAGAGCCTCAAAGGTAGGAATGTTACATTGAACCTGGTAGCTACTAACACTTGCTCTCCAGGGCAGGTTGTAGCCTATAGGACTNTGCATCCAAAATTATATGCCACACGCAATCTCTGCATGCATGACTTCCTGAAATTATACCACAATTGTGTTGCATACACGGGAATNCAATAGAGACAAAAAAGTACTTTTTCAACTGCATTTGAAACATCGAGAAAAAGAAGCTAGCAGCTTGTTTGCTGCACAATATTGGCACTGTATCGCAGTTGTCTCTGAATGTCTTTGTCATCTGAGAGCTCAGTATCCAATACAATCCCCAGATATTTGCAAAGGTCAACAGATTTTACGTTTTGACCACCCAATGTCATGGAGTAACTATGGACTGCGCTTTTTGCACTCAGCCTTAAACGTCACACAAACAGTTTTGTTGCAGTTGAAAATAATCCTATGCGATTCTGCATAAGCCTGGCAGTGCCAGACTGGCACACATCTAGTATTCTTCGCAACCAACGTAGGGCCTGCACTTGGACAAAACACACAAATATCATCAGCAAACATCAAGTGATTTCATAAGACTTCACCAAGATAACACCCTTGTTTCAATGTTGCTTAGTTCATTGGATAAATCATCTAATTAAACAGCAAACAATATGGTCTCAGTAGTCAGTACACCCCTTGTCTAACCCCATTAGACACAGGAAACGGTTCAGACAAATGCTTGTCCCATTTTATTTGCATCATTTGTTCCTTGTGCCAATGTTTAAGTAGGCGCACAAAACACGTTGGTACCTTTCTTTGAATTAGTTTCTCAAATAATTTCGTGTGTAGTGCTCGATCGAATGCTTTCGAGATATCTAAAAACACAGCATGCACAGATGAACCACGGGTTACAAAGTATGAAGCAGTTTGCTTCAACAAAAATATTATGTCCAGCCTTAAAACCAAATTGATTGTCTGTGGTACCGAAGAAAGGAGAGATGCTAGATAATATGAAGTGTTCAAGTAGCTTGACAACACTTTGGCTACTGCCACAGGTCTGTAATTCGGTGTGTCAGACATATTACTATTCTTGTTTTTGCATATGGGAACTATTGTTGTGTTGAAATAGGAATTGGGTAGGCTTACATACCCGTGAACCAGTGGCGTGCAGAGGGGGGGCGAACAGGGCGACGGCCCCGGGCATCCAAGGCAGGGGGGCATCCAAAGAGTGAAATCACAAAAATTAAAATTCTGCAACTGGATGATTTTTCCTATTGTATGGTTACTAACACATGCTGCTAGTTGTAATTTTTCGAAACTTGTTTTTTTGTCAACAGTAATTTTTACCTATTAAAATGCCTGTAATTTTTACATTCTTCAATACCAGAGACCTATACTCTAGGCGCGCGGCGCACACACAATCAAATTGATAGTAGCGTGACCTTTTTCCAGATCGTGTAATCAAGCAAAAATCACCAAAACGAATTGAAAGATAATAATTATGGGCGTTTTATTGATTTCCTGGTCCAAATTTCAAAACCTTCCTATTTCACCTTGCTTTATTTAGCTGAATTTTTAAAATGCATCAGTAGTTTCTCGTTTCGTTCTTTGATGGGATAACCTGAGTGTGCGCCAATACAGCCGCACATCTGTGCTATATGTACATCGTTTCAAGCTTCGTCATTAATTGGCAGCAGGGACACCGGAACAGCGGTAGGGCAGGGGGAGTGCAATTAAAAGGTTGTTGAGAGCAATGGAAAATTAAATTTAAAAAAATTCGTTACGAATTATGCTTGCTTCTGTTAAACAACAATGTTGACCTAAAAATAATAAAAGAAATTATAGAAAATTTGTTTTAATTCGATCTTGATATAGTTTGAAATTATATATGATTTTGTTGTGAAAAATACACCTCCACCCTGTTGCCCCTTATGAAAGGTCAGAGGGGCAATGCCCCCGATCTCCGGCGTCCCTGCTTGCCGCTATCAGCAGTTGCTGTCTCGCTGCATTACCTGCCAAGATGTCTGCGTTCAACCGTCACATCACATGCGGCAAAACGCCTACTACACTAACTTGAAGTGAACATTAGAAGATTTGTTGCCAAGTTATTGTTACACAATAAAGACCAGAACATTTTTAAGGAAAATGTTAGTTACCCGGTATGGACCTGTTGCATCCCAATTTCTCTGATTCTAGGCATGCCCGTAACCAGGGGGGCCCAGCCCCCTAGAATATTTTTCGCCCCCCTGGAAAATTGTGTTGGATATAGTTTGAAACTATTGGACGTAGTTCAAAAAATTTGAGCTCCTCTTAGAAAACTCTTCGCCCTTCCTGGTGTCCCTAGCTGGTTACAGGCCTGATTCTAAGTACCCGATGATAATTTTTTCTGATTCTAGGGACCCGATTTTCAATGCTAGGGACCCGAATCGGGTCCCTAAAACACCTTAAAAAACTGTAAAGATCAACAGTAGAAGCCTGATGTTTTTGCAGTTGTGAACTGTCTTGTCATAGTGTTGAGTGTGTTTCACTCCACTTGCGCAGCCTTATGCTGTGGCAGTAGCGCAGCCAATAATTTTGTTCGTGAGGAGCCAGCCAATCACGACATCAGTCACCGATGTCTTTCTAATAGTTGAAAATTGACAAAACTCACCAGTAAAAGTCTTAGAAAGTTTGTTTCGGCATGGCCTCTTCGGCCTCATTCTGGCTGCGCCACTGATTTTGCAGTTGTGAACTGCGCTGAAGTGCCACTGAGTGTGTTCTGCTCCCTTGTTTTAACGAGATTTTCGCAGTTGTTGTAATTGCTCTGTATTAGCGTTGAGTGCTCTATTTTTCACCGGTCTCCTAACTTGGAGCGCTGATAAT
>JGI24159J19872_10000413_pt1 | contig 36888 bp, 23 predicted proteins | sample Ectturendosymbi4_FD_19872 | JGI IMG/M metagenome (IMG submission 19872) | reverse complement strand
AATAACACTTTGTTGCTGATTCTTTATACCAGGGGTCTCAAAACTTTTTTGTCCGAGGGCCACATGAGGTAATACAGAATATGCCGAGGGCCGGACGTCTTACGCAATGTGATTGTTGCGGGATATGTTATATTCCACCAAATCAACAAATTTTTCGTAACTACTGTATATTCTTTTTTTATCATTGACAAAACGGCTTCGCGTGCCGGATGAAATGGCTTCACAGGCCGCATCTGGCCCGCGGGCCGTAGTTTGGAGACCCCTGCTCTATACCGTGGATTTCTCCAATACAGTAGTTCGTTGAAAGTATTCGGAAACTCCGGCGAACTTTNTGAAAAGATTTAAACCCCCTTTCCATCGCCTCGTGTTGTANTTGATAAATATGAAGTTTGAGTATAAAACGTCGTGGNNATTGCTAGCTGAAAACTGAAAGGTGGCAAAAAGATTCTAGCAGAGCCAAATATCTAAATCTACCAGTCATACAAGAAAAAAATTTCAAAAAATATAAACATATTTCTAAGTGGTGGCCGTGACGTTTGATGCTTACATTTCATATTCATCAGTTACAATGCTAATTGTCCAAAATGTTTCGCCTAAATTCAAAACGTATTGCTAGTGAGTTAATCGAGTTGCTTTCTTGATTGTCCACGTGCTGTCACAAGTATCTCTTAGTCAATATTGGGCATGGATCTTGCTACAAAACAACATCAACTAATTTTAAAACTTACGCATATTTTGGCAACTTCCGACTGTCCTGAAGAGAGTGATGTTGAATGGAGTTATTTTAACATTCAATTGTGACTCGCAAGCGAGGCTGAGGGCAGCGCAGGGTTTCCGTGGAAACTTCATGTGACTGAGACAAATTCGGTCGGGCTGGTATTTGGCACAGCTGATGCTACAGCGGCACGTTGAAGATGCTACAAAAATCACAAATCGTTGTAAGCTTTCATATGTTTGCAGTAGAACACTCCATGTCATTTACAGAAAGACGCAAAAGTAATTTTCGTTCTTTACAACGTGCAGAAGATAACGGAGTTCTTGCAAGTATTTTTCGNAAGCGATTCGAAAAAAGAATAATTTTTATTCTGAGCAGCGTCGGAGCAGACACTTCTGCGCATCTTTGAAGAAAAGGCGAGTGGCNAACTGACTGACCTTGATCACACCTGCCCATGAACATGCAGTCCTTGTCCGTTTTGCACTGTTTCGACCAGACATTCCCGACGTGCGAAATGAAAAGAAACACTGCAAATAAACAACACTGATGTTAAATTTATTCATAAAAGTAGCGTTTTAGAAAGGTAATATTTTCAGGAAGCCATTTTGAGGATTTTTTGTGTGATGCGAATATCTGGAGAAACTGTTCGACATTCACCAGGGCTAAATGCTAGGCCGGAATAAACTTTCGCCAAAGCCGCCGCGTGCCTAGTTGCCGAGTTGAGGCTGCACGGCTGCAAGCGTCAAGAAATGTCAACGCCCGGAAAAGCGGGCTCCAAACAATGGCTTTTGCTTGATTAGACAGACTCGCAGACAGCCGGACTTTCGCATGACATATTCAGCCTTACCTGCTATAGAGACGGCTGTTGTTTTCATTTTCGTCTTTTGATGTTCAAACCAGTGTATTCTTCAGTGCAGCAATTGCGCAATTATCAAACAGGTTTACTGTACTTCGTCTAATGCCTGATTGTAAAAGACACCGAATAATTAACAGCGTTTTCGCCGGAGGACATCTTGAAGGAGGTGCTCGACATTCCTGACCAGAGCGAAAGCTTTTTCGTCGGAAACGCGAACGCACGTGAGAGTTGCAAATGCACCTCGTGAAACCTTTATGTTTCCAAATTGAAATTTGCAAATTTTTTCTCACTCAAGAAACGCGAAACTTCGCACTTATGTAAGATAAAACACAAATGATGAAAATATAAAAATTTTCATCTCAATCTGCTGATCTACCACATTCTGCCAACTAGTTTCAATATTGCTTGCTGAATAAGGCGTTTTGTGAAAGTTTTCTAAGCAATTTCGCACCAAATTTTACAGTAACTCAGTTAGATAATATGTAGATGGAATCCAATTTAGCAAGATTTTGGCATTTGAAAGTCTTGTCATCGGTGCTTCACGAATCTGTCACAGACACAATAAAAAGTCTGTTTGCCTTAACCCAACTAGATATTTTTCAGTGAGGATTGTCCCGCGCCCGATTCCACTACGAGTATATGCTCTGTGCAGTTGCAAATGTAAATATTAATTCTTTCGCTTTTCGGGTTCTCTGTCACTAGAAAAAATTCTCTGTTCAAACAAACAGTAAGCACTTTCGAACGCCACGTGGTGTTCATCGCCAAGCAGACCTTTGCCACGTGGGTTGTCAATCTGCACTGAACCTTTCCACGACTCGGTCTATATATACACACGCGAGTTAAAACTTTTTCTCTTTCTCTTCACACGTAAAAGGATGTGGCGGTTCAACAGAGAAGAGATGGGCGTTTGACAACTTTTAAACTTTGGACTTACCCTGTCGCAAATTTAAAAAGTAGCTTATTTGGTACACGGCAAAAAAATGCTTTAGTATTTGAAAAAAAACAATGACGTCGATAGCTGAACGCACACTGCTTTTTTCTTTGATAAACACTGCTCTGAAAATTGCTAGACTACAATTTAAGAAAGAAAAGATTGAACGATAATTTTTATTAATGACACACAAAAGCTAGATTTTTTTGAAAGAATGGGTTGGAATTACCGTGTGACGAAAATGAATAACAACATGTTTTTTGTAAGCCACTTGCAAACAACTTACATATTGCTACAGATGCAATTTTTTTTTAAGATTGTTTGATATTCGAGTTACAGATGCAACCCAATGTTTTGTTGCCCGATATCTGTTTTCTTATGTTTTCAGCGATTTAAGGCTTTTTGTTAACGTCACTTCGAAGCAAAAACGATTTTGGGACAAAATTGGCTGTTGCAGTAAAAGTTACATGAAAAAAAATTCGTGAAAAAAATACGTATTCGTGAAAAAAGTAGGTATGAACAGACCATATTAAGTAACAGCTGTATTGTGTTGAATCGCCGGCTGTCGCTAAAACACTCTGTCGTGATATGGACTGGTGTGTACCATTTTTGGATTTGTCTCGCAGTTTCACAAGCAAGACGCGACATGTGATTTTTTTCAATATAACATTATTGCAATAGCAGCGACAAATAACGCAGTGAAATTTCCTCTGTAACAAATAATGATGCTATAATGGAAGAGAGCTAGCCAGAAGTACTCGAGGTAATTTTAGAAGCGCTTCGCGCTGCCGCCGTTCTTTGTCCATGTAGCCTGTAACTTGTTCAGTCGATTGTAATTTCCCGCCTGCGGCTGTGCGGCGTTTCGCTGCCCGGGGCCACATTTGCCGCCGCGAGCGCATATTTGGCTCCCTCCCGTTGGCAAAAAAGTTTTGAAACGTTTTCGCGACGATCTAATCTGTGAATCTGCAGACAGATGCTTCAGAGACAGTTCAAGCAACAGTTCACGCTGGTAATTACCGCAGCAGCAGAAGCATTCGTTTGACCGCCAAGCGGGAAAACCAGCCAGGCGCGGCGCGTGAAAAACTTCCAGCAGTCCTCGCGTTGGCAACGAAATTCAACGAAAAGTGCCGAAGTTAAGAAACGCTTCTTATGTTCGCGTTCGGACCATCATNAGCTAAGACCTTGTAAGNTCCAGTCAATAATGTAATCAAATAAGTTGCANTGAAAAACAAATAGCAAAANCTACCGGCCAAAGCGACGCGTGCAGGCCTCGTAAACTGTTAAATTATTTCAAAGAGTGGCTAGATAAAACCCACTACTTGCCCAGGATTCAATTGTACTGTGAAAATACTTCCCGTATGACAGTAACCAGCATAGGTCAAAGCATGATTACGCGATGTTGGAAAATATTCTAAGGCACTGGTTTTTAAACTGTAGGCCATGGCTCAGGAGCGGGCCACAAAGACATTTCCAGCGCGCCCCAGAGCTATTTTGAACAGACCATGCGTCGAGTTTATCGAATGTAAACCTTTCCATATTTGTGTTTTGTACGCATATATACATTATATCTCCAAATTTTTAATAATTGCTTTTGTCCATACAGTCACCGTTTCAATTTTGACAAAACTTTGCAACACATGGTTAGCCACGAATCATTTTTGAAGTTAACATGTGGGTCACGGACCAAAAATTTGGAAAGAACACTATTCTGAGACAAATTCCTTATTCTGTTAGCATTACACGAGCCAAAGCTTTGCGAAAAAGACCGTGTGCTATTTTGAGTGCATTTCACTCTTTTCGTGTTCACTTTCTGCGTCCCCTGCCTTTGTTTACGCCAACATGAGTAACATCACACTCCGTTGAAGGTAAGCGAAGGCGCTCACACTTGATCGTAAACACCAGGTCTGTTTTTGCACAAACCACCCATATCGAGAACGTGCGCGCACACGTGCGGTTATTTTGTACCAGAAAGATAATTGTTGCCGGGTAGAAAACAACAGAACAGCTTCAAGAAGTGTAAGTCTTTGAACAAAATAAAGTGGAATGGCTGATTGATATAATTGGTCCGAGAGGAACATTTTTCGATTCAAGAACTTTATATCATATCAGTTACAGTAACCAAAACCTTTTGAGCGGATATGACAAACTGTGAACGTCGCAAGTTCACGAGCTTCATGACAAATTTTCCTGTTACTGCTAGAAAGTTTGCACGAGCATGATGTTGCTCATTTGATAAACTGATGGAATGGGTCTCACTGAAGTTTTACGCAATGTTTCGAAAATCAAGGAAATGGAGCTGTTAGTGAACTTGCGGCATCGGATACGTTCGTCTCTTGGTCAAACCACGTTTATTCCCAACATTTTACCTAAACAACAACTCCACGGTTTTTCCTCTCGAATGGTCACCGCAGGTTTTCTGAAAGAATGGAAATGGTCATGAAGGCAAACAGTAACGATATTGCTTAAAAGCAGCCATTGATAAATTCGATTTCATTGAATTTGGCTGGTACACAATTCTTTTTGATTTTTCAGCAGTCTGCAAGAAAAACAACAGTTAATCTGCCTCTTTCTTAAATTGAAGATAGAATGAAACGCTCTTTTCCAATCGACGTCTTTTACATAAGTGGCATTGGGCTGTGTATTCAATTTTCAAACGTATAATCCAACCAAACACACAATAATCAGGCCAATGAATGACACATTATCATAGCAGGCCAATGACACGAAAAAACGTTTTTCAAGGAATGAGAAAATACAACCATCATCAATTAAAATAGACACGGTAGATTAAGCTTGGCAAGGCTCATTTTCAAATCAAGTGTACACCTTACCGTTACAACTGGAAGTTTAAAAATAAGTGTTTTTCGCTTTTTTCAAAGGTTGCTGCATATAAATTTCACGAAATCAGACGCTCAGACGTCGCAGTGTCGCTTATGTCATTCCGTTTTTAAGGGAGGAAGTCAAATTGAAAAAAATCTCTTTCCGAAGATGAGTTTATTGGGGAGAAGTAACTTTGAAATTAATGAGTGAACTTTCCTTTCGGTTTGTGGAAGGGGTGTGGAATGGAAACACAAAGTTGGTTAAAACCTTTATTCACCCAACAAATACACATTTGAAATATTTTTATCGGAAAAACTTTAAACTATTATTTATCTCTGTAATGTTCAGAAACAACTGTAATCGAGATAAAACATGGAACCGCTTTTGAATGTTTTCAAATTTGAAAACACGTTCTAGACATTATCAAAAAAGCACAACTACACTTTATACACTTTAGCAAAACGAGATCTACCTCTGCTTTGGCAACTGCTTTGCAGTTTGATAAGGATCAGAGCTTTCAAACGCCTCTTAATTAGTTGATACCGTGGTAAGTAAATAGAGAAACGTTGCCAGACCTTTAGTTGATTCAACACAACATGGCCATTTTGGTGAACCGCACAAAATTTTCTTTAATATCAATCAATCAAAATTTTAAATATATCCGAATTTATGCCTTTCACAAAATACTTTATTTTCAAGTATTGCCCGTTGCTGTACCCACGTATAGTATTTTATCATTATAGACAATTTTCCGAGGCGAACTACTAACAAAACGACAATTACCGAAAAATCTCAATGCAATATTTACAGTCAATGAAATCTTGATGAACGCGGGCATATCAGACAGCACAAAGTCTTGATTCCAAAGCTTTCATCACGTTTCTGTCCTTTCACAAGTATTTGCATGGCTGCGTTAAAATGCTATGACGGGTGATGCGGCGGGGAATTCGCATTCCAAGCTCATGATGCGTGTAACTACTTACCTGGAATCAGAACTTTTTTCCTAAGGCAAGACTTATAGCTGTGAAAGTCCTGCCTGACTGAAGTTGGCTGCAAACCACTTGGCCATAAAAGGCATAGATTTCACGAAACAGTTTGATAAGTATCCCGTTTGGCAAACTGGCTTTACTTGAGCTATAGCCGTAATCAAACCTGTAAAACAATGGTGCAACTTCGTAAGTATTTTTGCTTCACTTACCAACTATTGATATTTTATTTGACGATCGTGTGATGATTTATTTAGCTTGGCGTTCGAACGGTAAAACATTTCGAAACAGGGATTTTTGCAAAAAGTCCTACCTAAAATTTAATCAAAAAAGTATGTAAAAACTGCACATCAATAAGCAGTACTACGCGTTTGCACTCAGTACCACACCAACCGTACCCAAGACTGAGGGTTCCATTCAAAGTGATCTCGCACCCCAAAGTTATACAACGTCCAAACAACTTTGGGTAAATTTACAAAATTTGAGAATTCTGCCTGATCGGCCCTTGCTTATTTAGCTTTTCAGTTCGGTAATGACAGTGTAATGGCCATAGCGTGTTTTTTAAATTAAAGTTCGAGTGTTTTCTCTAATTCTTAAAGACTTTGCGTGTGTTTGAAACTACAGTTGGTATGATTGCTTAATTCCAGCTTTAATGTTTCAACTTTTCACATGCAAGCTTGTGCTTACAATTTACAGGACTGAAGATGCGTAGTTGACGGGAAATCTATTTCCAAGTAAAATACTTTGTGAGCAGATTCAGCTGCTTTGCCCTTGTGGCAATTTGTCACTTAATTCTGCCAGATATTCACGACTTTTTTATTCTTTGCTACATTTTCCGGAAAACGATGGCCTCATTGTGATTTTCGGGGGAGGGCATTATTCCGGATGGGTCCTGGCGTTCTGTGCAGCGCTCACGATCATCGTGTCAGTGTCACTTGAATTCATATTACCTTGTTCACAACAGTTGTTCATCGTGTCAGTGTCACTTGAATTCATATTACCTTGTTCACAACAGTTGTTTTGCAGTTCCTTGTTCAGGCATACACAGCAAATTTGGCGAACTCATATGATCAACTTAATTGCATTCATACTGACAGTTCACGATTAAAGCTGCTTATTCCAGTAGCTGATTTTTCATGGACTCTGTCGAGCAGTCATATGCCCTGGCGTCCTTGCACTGATTTGTTTTTTCTAGCTGAATATTAATTATCGCCAAATAAAATCAACTCAACTCATATCGAAATCTGCAGATTTTTTTTGGAGTGGAGGGATATGGCCAAATCGACCCAAGGTTACCAGTCGTGTGACAGGAAAAGCTGTGCGTAAGGTTATCATGGCTCACTTGGGACAAAACGAATTTCCACATGTTGATGCACGAGCAAGCACAGAGAGCAACTCCAGGGGATAGTTAGTAATTATGACACATGAGCACAGGCGCCGAGGCAAGCGGATTTGAGACGAACGACTCCTGTTCAATTTGTGGTGCTGATAGTTAAACTGGAGCGAGGATCTGGCGTGGGTGGGGCTTGTGTCAAGACTTTGGGACCCTTGTATAAAAAATGCCAAAGCGTGTATTTCGCTAGTGAGCACATTAAGGTGGACGAACAGCTGCTGGGTTTCAGAGGCAGGTGTGGTTTCAGAATGTATGTTCCAAATAAACTTGTGAAGTACGGCATCAAAACATGATGGCTTGCGATGCTCGATCTAAGTTTATGCCAAATGCCATTCCGCATTTAGGTAAATACACTAAAAAGATTGCAGATGCTGAAGATGTTCGTCAGCATGCCGGTAATGTTCGTGCTGCGTCTCCTGCTGTTGACGTTTGGGGCAATATGTCACCGAAAAAAAAACTCATGCTGCGTCTCCTGCAAAACGTTTGGTGCAATATGTCACCGAAAAAAGAGTCAAAAACTTCAGGTGCAGCGATAGGAATGTCACTGCCGACAGCTGGTTCACGCCGGTTCCCCTCGTGTTTGCGAGAAACTTACAACCTTGCGTATGTGGGCACTTTACGTAAAAATAAACGGGAAAGTCCGGACCAAATGCTTGGCAAGAAAATTTTCCTCGGGTCAAAGTGCTTTTGGGTTCAGCGCAGACATGGTACTGGTCAGTTTTGCAAGTGACCCAAGCAAGACCCAGAAAAAGCTGGCCTAACTTGCGTCCTCCATGCATTATAAGTCAGTGATCTCTGACAATGGCAAGCGTGAAAGTATAATGTTTTGCAATTTCACAAAAGGTGGAGTTGACATATTTGATCAGATGCGCTCTTTTAAGTCATGCGGCCACGTGATCAAAAGATGGCCTCTAATCATGTTTTATGAGTTACTGAATGCCGCCATTGCCAGTGTCTATCCTATATTCTTTACAAATACCAACCTCAAAACACTTTAAAACGCCAGTTATTTCCAATGACCTCGACCCTGAATATGATCAAGCCTTTGGCGCAGAAGCGGCTTTCCATTCGGAGGTTGCCTGCTCGTTGCGATTCACCGTCTGCAACACCGATCCTGGAGTGATGCCAGCGACACCGGCAGAAATCAATCAACTGTAGCCGAGCGGACAAGACAATGCTGCGCAACCTGACGCCGCCCAACGCCAGGTAAGGTTCGTTGGTCGGATGTGCGGAGCNCCCAGTGCCGGCACTACCATTAGGCGAACTAGTNGGCTGCCTGGGGCTCTGGGCCAAAGGGGACGCCAAAAAGTTAATTGTGTGGCTCAGAAAGTGACGAACGTACACCAAAAAAAGAAATGAACATGATGAAAGTGAATGGAACATACAATCATTCAGTTTATGAAAAGATAAATGTACTACACTATTTCAGATTTGCTGCAGAATGGTTAATAGTTTTCCTATTAATTTCAATTTCACATATATCAGGCAACCTATCTCGCAATTTGGTATAAATTTATTCATGTAATAAACTTTTATAAGTTTATAATAAACTTTTCCAAGTTCATAATAAACTTTTATAAGTTTGTTACATTCTTCGTACTTTGTCCTTCCGTAATGTATGTGATGAATAGAGTACGGATCTTTGTATGGGAGGGGTTGGGCCTGGGAAGGATGATGCCTAGGGTGCTCAGAAATCTATCAATGGTCTCCTGTCAGGGCCAGCAAAGCATGCCATCCAGGCCATACATTATCAACCTCACTACAAATTTTAAGGATACCACCTCTGTTCTTTTCATTTCTTGATTTTACGTGGCAGCGCCGCCTTTACGGGGATAGGTTTATGTCGAAGCTTTCACTAAATCAGTGCTCTTCAAGCTTTCTGTCACAGTGGAACTCCTGATATACTTTCGCGTTTGTCATGGAAACCCCATTAACAAAAATTTAAAAAGCACGAATTACTTGTAAAATATTAAATATTTCGTTATAAGACACTTCAACAACTGAACAGTTATTACAGAAGCTAAAANGCAAGAAATTTATTGACTCGGTTGCTCTTGCGCTTTTGGAATATAGCTGCTACATTCAGAACTTGGTCATCCGGAAAAAAGAACTCGTATCTGAAATATGTGTCGTTCCATTTTTTAACTTTGGCAATTGAGTTACATTTGGTCCGATTCGGGTTAGGTGTCTCTTTCATATTTGAACTACATTCCTCATTACCGTCCATACCTTCATTATTGTTGTTATTTCGCTTCACATAAGAAAGTATGCTGTTTTGGGTCATATGGATTGACTAAATAGTGAAAAGTTGGGCTTCATACTGTTTTCAGTTTATTCCCACAAAGTTTGAACAGCACCTCTAGTCTGTGACTCAGTCAACTCTCTAGACCAGTGATTCCCAAACTGGGGGTATATTATCACCTGGGGGAAACATGCAATTCTTCGGGGAGTAACGCGGAACTAAAACCGCAATGTTGTTCTGTATTATGAGCGATCACTGCGAAATACTGAGGGTAATACCGGTAAGACATAACCGCCACCTTGATTTGGGTAACGGCTCGAACAAATTTGGGAACCACTGCTCTAGACTCCGGCTGAGTGTACTTTAGTGCTCTTAAACTTTTTGTCATCGTGGAACCCCTGATAAACTTTCGCGTTTGTCACGGAACCCACATTAAAAAAATTTGGTCATCCGGAACAAAGAACCCGCATCTCAACTCAAATATGTATCGTCCCATTCTCTAACTTTGGCAATTAAATTACATTTGATCCGATTCGGAGGAGGTGCCTCTTTTACATTTGAAGTACATTGCTCATTACCGTCCACACCTTCACTGTTGTTATTATTTCGCTTCACATAAGAAAATATGCTGTTTTGCTTCATATGGATTGACTAAATAGTAAAAAGTTGGGTTTAACACTGTTTTTACTTTATTCCCACAAAGGCTGAATAGCAGATCGAGTCTGTAGTACTTTCTACTCAGTCTACTGTGAACTGTACATCAGCAACATCGTATAAGTGTGTTGCAACAATAACGTTCTTCTTAATTACACAAGAATGAATGAACAACAAGTGACGCAACAACTATCAATATCTCCTTTTCGGCTATTAACTGCAACTGCACTCAACCTCCAACAAAACTAACTGGCCTACTGGGAGTCTGAATGCGGCACGGTGATCTAACAAATTTCATAATGGCGCATCAACCTACTGAAGCAAGAAATCATTTTCCCTAAAATACAAGGAACCCTCACGTAACCCCACTACATGTTTTGCTGGACTCTAGAGTTTCGCGGAACCCCTATTGAACAACTCTGGTCTGCTTTCTACTCAGTATACTCTACTGCAGTGTCCGCGGAACTCTAGTGTTGCGCAAAACATGTAGTGAGGTTCCGTGAGAGTTCCTCGCTTCCTGGGGGAAATGATTTTTCTAGGGGAAAAATTATGAAATTTTTTAGACAATCGTGCCGCATTCAAACTCCAAGTAGGCCAGTTAGTTATATAGGACGTTGAGTGCAGTTAGCCGAAAAAGAAATACTGATAGTTGTTACGCCACTTGTTGTTCATTGTTGTGCAATTAAGAAGAACGTTATTGTAGCATCACAGTTAGAAGATGTTGCTACTCAAACAAAAATTGCATGCTGTGACCCCTGTTACTTGTGTAGATAATATTTTGATGAATTTGGTGTTCAAATAAACTCGGCATGCATCGAATAAATTGTTTTGATGTATAAAAATCGTCCTTAGAAGGGTCGTTTGGGTGGAGGAGTGCTGGAGTAGGCATTGCCTAGAGCGCAACGGCAAATTTAAGAAAAAGTGCAAAGATAATGTGTTTGTTTACGTTTAAATAGATCATGCCACGGTTGATTGAGCAGGATGACGTCATAAGCTATGAGGAGCGCTGAAAATGGACCTTGCCTAGGGCGCTGGATTGGTTTGCGTCAGGGTTGCCAGATTGGTTATTTCATGGCCAATTTCGAAAAATTTGACCATTTTTTAAATGCGCTGGGCATGAAAAAACACACTTGGCCATATTGTAAAATTTGGCCATTTTTGCATTTTGCCATTGTAAAATGAAATTTACGTGAAATATTTTATCTCTTTCTATTTTATTCATGTCACTGTAAATGTCATAGTAACACCACTGGTACAGTACTTCAAACTTGTGTTGTTTTGAAGTGTGGTAATTACTTGGTCTTTGCAGTCAGTTGATTTTGTACAAGTGTTTCAGTCGTACCTGTCATATGACTCAGTGTTTGCATTCAAGTGTTCCTACCCCTTTGTTCATATGATGTATGCATGTGTGGACTTACTGATGGTCTTCACCATGTGATTATGATTATCCAAGAATTTCGTCTCTTGTTCATATATGTTTGGAGCACAAGATCAAAACAATTCTAGCATTGTCGTTGGATTGAAAAGTTAATTTGAAGCTCACATATAATGCGTCAGATTTCAAACGTTTTTTACAATAGTGTTTAAACCTTTTGGGATTCTCGCAAGCCACTATTTCGTTCTGTATGTTTTATTAAGATAAAGACAAGCTGTAATATGCAGTTTTAAGTTCATGGCAGAAATTGATGTTTTAAGGTCAAAACTTGCTTATTTGGCCAAATCATATTTCTTTGGCAATAAATATTCTGCCTTACTAACATTTTGAGTCCCCTATGATTATATAAATTACCATAGTTAAAACATTTTGTATTTTTGGCCATGACTTTTTCAAAAAGCAGCCATTTTGGCCACTTTTCATTAGAATTTTGGCCATAAGCTACGGAAAATATCTGTCAACCCTGGTTTGCGCCGGCCTTGGGAGCACCTGTCTGCATCGACCAATTTCGGGTCTTGTGCAAAGACTGCTCAGAGGTAAACGTTTACATACAATGTGGTTTCTGCTGTATAGCACATCTGAACGCTGCCATTATGTGTAAAAGATGTTTTTCTGCAAGCGCTGTGTGTCCAAGTACTTTGCCCAGTGTCGCATGCGAAACATCAACGTCAATAGCAGATTTTTCTGCCAAAAACAAACCCTGCTGTGCCCTAAAGGTAACAGGTGCCTTAACTCAAAACAAACGTTGCTGTCACTACATGCGTGAATTAACTTTGTATTAGCCAAAAAGTTTCGGTTAGGCATTCAGTCAACCAGCGTAGCCCTACACGAATATTAGCATGCTCAGATTGGTCTGTTTAGCCACCTTGCTGAAAAGTGATGCGTGATCTTGTTTTTTCTTGTGTCGTTGTATTAGATCAGCTATGTCCAACCCAAATGGCTTACTGGGCCAAAAATCATGACGCTGTCTTAACCAGGACCGCACATTTGATGACATATTAATGAGGGCCGCATATTGAATGACTTAGATCTGAGCAAACCAAATTTAACTGAAGCTAATACACTCAAAGCCTTCGAATCCTAATTGCAGTGTTTACCGACGTGATAAAGTGGCACTGAGGAGACATCTGCATCAAAAGTGTCAAATTCAAGGTTATCAAAAGAAGGAAAGGTTGTCAGTATGTAGGATACTTTTACTACAACGAAAACCTAAACTGGGCCGCACGAAACCTTCGCCTGGGCCGCGGGTTGGACATAGCTGTATTAGATGTAAAGGTAACTGCTATGTCATCGTAGCGGATAACTGGTCCACTAGTGGGTTCATTGTTAAGCGCATTGGCTAGTTCAGTAATAGTGAAAATAGCTTCGTACTCCAAGTAAGATATGAACCACATTTATCTGGTAGGCTCGCTGTTCTGAAGCGTCCCGGTTTTCAATCATAAAAATATAGTATGCCTTGTTTCAACTTGTTTGTGATCGATAGTGTATCATTGGTTGCCAGGGATTGTTGTAAACCATTTAGCCATTTCGACCAGAGATTAAACACATGTGCCCGAAAATTGCAAAAATATCCTGAAAATAACAAGCTTTCATGTCTCAACCTAATTTACTTCTGTTAGATGTAGATCCGCAAACTTCGAACAGAATGCGAAATGGAATGTCAACTAACCACCGTTAAAAGCTACTGGCGGAATTTCTGAAATTTTCGTGCCTTTTTCGTTTCTTTACTATTCGTACCTCCTGCATTTTCCTTTCGGAAATTATGGGTGATTTTGAAATAATACAACTTTTTCGACATGCAACAAGCTAGTTTTTGGTGTCAGATGCGATTTAAAATAATTGCTGGGTTGCTTAAAAATCCTCCTGTGCGCCTAAAACGTTTCAGTAAGCTTGGGTGGTATTGGGCAAATTTTTGACCAGTTCGGCCAAGATTATCAACGGCGAAAGTGTCCGACTCCGAGAGCAGAGTTTTAAAGTATGACTTCGACCTTTCAATACCAAATGTTTTCCTTCAAACAAATTGTTTGTGTTGGGCTGGTTGCTCAATATGTTTGTAAAAAGGTGATTTTGCTCGTGTCCTACTGCTGAACTCGTGACGTTCTATGTCTACCACGTAGACTTCCGAACGCTCAGCCGATGCCGTCATTCAGGACGGAAAGTTAAGAGTTTGACTGCACAGTTTTGCGCCACTAAAACAACTTTCAACTTACTTTGGTAAGGTGAAAAATACCTGAGTTTCGGACGCGATTTTTTTCACCTCACTACAACTGAAACACATGCCTCCATACTGTGCTATAGGCAGAGCGCTTCTTCGTTCGATTTTTTCCCATTTTGATTTTGCGCCATTGCGATGCAATCCACATCCATGCCTTTTTTGTGATTTAATCCCAATCTGTGTTTGATTTTGCTATGTAATTAGCCCCAGGCATTTCAAAAATTTTTTTTCACAAACCAAAGTAGCAGCTGCGTTAAACATTCGCCTTTTTCAATTTCAAACTGTTAGTGTCGCGTCAGGTTTTCGCAAATTTCTGACTAGGCGTTGCTTGAACAATCTTTGCGCGTTTGTGTTTACTTTTGTGCGCAATTGCTCCGAACAATTTTCAATTCTGCTATCACAGAAAAATCGCGATCCACATTGCACAGCAATCTATGAATGATTGTCTTGCCAAGCTGAAGCAATGAGCTACCTCAACTGAAGAAGTGAACTTTTGTAGTTCAAGCTTGCTGTTGTAGTTCAAGCTTTTAGATATGTCGCCGCTGCATAATGGCCGTGGACGTCACTGGGTAAAACTATGATGGACGAAGACTGGATGTGGTACTAACTGTTACTGTTAAGCACTTTTCACACTACCAATGGCGTGGAAGATATCAGTTTTCACACACTGCTCTAACAAATGTTTTAATTATTTTAAATAACATAGATTAGCGATGATGATGGCCTGGTGCAATGTATTTCTGGCCTGGTGAACGTTTTTTTTAGATGTATTTATATATAATACCATTGCTTTTATTCAAAAACGTCCCAAAATAGATTTTATTTTCGATATATCTGCCATAATGTTTTTGAGTTGCAGAGCAGCTGAATACGGATCACATCTATAAACAGCTGAACCAAAAGTTAAACCCATCTGTATTAAACTAGAAAGAAAACGTGTGTGATTCCTGAAAGATTCCGACTCCATTTCACTTCTATCGTGTTGCAGTTATTTACGACAGAAAAGGTGTCAAGGCTGTCAAATGGCACAATGACGGTGACTGCTTGACATTGCCCTGCGTTGCGAAGCCAGAGGAAGTGCTCTTGAAATTTCAGAAATGTACATCAAGTTGAATGGATGATGGTTGTCCACAAAGGCAAACGAGCTTGCTTATAAAAACGCGTGTTTTTGAAATGTGCGCCGCTCTTTTCACTTGGTACGCTGTTTAGTTAGAAATAGCGCAAACACCGTGGATGAAATGTCGCCAGTTCTACACGAAATTTGCCTGTATTCTCAGAACATAGCTGTTATTTTGACCGAGAGAAGATCTGCCACCGCAGATTGACGTGAATAGTCAAGGTGCTTGCATTCAGTGTGTCACAAACAATGGAGTTCTGCGGTGCCCATAAACCGAGCATGTCTTTTTGTTCGATCTGCAAGTCATTCATGGTTTCGTGCTGATACACAATAAGCGCCGAGGCAGGCGGGCGTAATCTCAACCATGCGGCAGACGTCATCGCATCCTGTTGAAAGTGCTAATATTTTCAGCATGCAAGAGATAATTAAGTCCTACTCGGTTTCTTAGGGAATTCATTTTGCTTGATCTAGCGGAAACAACACACTTAGAAAGGCACACCTATTTTGTGATCTTGTCTCTTCTGCTTGCTGCCAAATCAGAATCCAGACCCTTACGATTTTGTTTATTGTGAGCAACAAATCATTAGTTGTCAGAGTCATCGCGGCTGGCTTTTAACTGCAGCCTCCGGCAAAGTTTATTCCAAGATTTTTAGAACGGATGAAACTTCGATCCAAAACATATCAATTTCCTCAGGCTTCGTCATACGTTTATGCTTTGATGGTGAGTATGAATGGGCAAATAATGTCTTGCGTCAATACGTCGTAGCGCTTGCCGCGAAAACCTACAAACAAAGGTGATGTCCTCGTCACCACGCGCTGAAAAACCTGAAGATCAATGAGGAAGGCAATTTTCAAAATATCGCGAATTTTCTTTATAAACGTAATGGCAGATGTGAACTGTACAGCTATCAGTTCAATCTAACCCATTGTTGTTTCGTAAAAGCATTTTTCGAGGTTCAATTGTAGCGATTTGCGCGACTAGGTATATTTTACAGTCAAATGGTTTTGACCGACCTCACATGATTGGTTTAGAATTGATTCCATGCTTTTAATATTTTTTGCCTTTTGAAAAGAAAATTTATTTACTTTTATACATTGTGTGTTCAAATAATTGCATATGCATTAAACTAGAAAAAGAGAATGGTGTACTTCTAAAGAAGACCTTGTTTTGAACGACTTCGTGCGACAGTTTTTTCACGCACACAAAAATACTTTTCTGGTTAACGTATTTCCTGGCAGAACAAACACCCTTATTTTTTATGTTAGATGACCTACTGATTGCAATGTTTAAAAGTGCCCTGTTTTGTTGTGAAGGAGATTAAGAATTTGAAACGTCAAGTTTCATTGAAATGAAAGAAAATTACATTTTTTCAGATAAATTAATTATTTTCGGGTGACGTCGAGTAAAGTTTTTTCTAATTTCATTTTTTAAAAGCCTGACAACCACACTGACCTGGGATTTCCAACGTTTGTTTTTCAACTTTTTAAGGAGATGTTTATGCAACGACATCCGTGGTTACGGTTTTAGAATCAAGATGCGATGCTCAATGAATGGTTGTCTAAAAAGGGACGCGTCAGTGCGATTGTGTCGCCCTGCCCGAAAATGTGCGAAGATGTCCGAATATGAATACAAGTAAACAGGCGTCTTCGGCTTTTGAAGGAAAAGCCCCTCTCGTCTGTTAAATCATCGCTTCGAGATTTGTTTGCTGCTCGTGTCTCCTGTTAAGGATATAGGGTTACCGTGGATAAACAACGTAATTTTGCGATGCTGAAGTGACGTTAAGTTATTTCACTGCTGGCAATATGTTTCTGTTTTCGGCCTGTTATCAGAGAATATGCCTAGGCCTAATTATGGGAAAATTTTAGTTGTCATAATCACGTGAAGCCACTTTTGTGTGAGAATATTTACATGAGAAGAAATTGTGTGGGGTAATATTGCAGTAACAGAAAACAAGCGTATTTTTCAGTAAACTTTGTAACATTGCGTAAATCTTTTTATTTTGATTTTAAAATCCAAACCCTAAAATGTAATCTGAGGGAGTTTAGCAAAATGTGTCACATACTTAAAAATTTTGCAAACGACTTTTGTGAAGAGTAGCTCTTGTAGAAAAACAAGCTACATCCGCGAAAAAGTTAAAGCGTATAATGGGTAACCAGTAATCTAAAAGCAAACTTTTCTTTGAGCAAATCTCCAATTTCACCTTTTTTACTTCAACAACACTGGTGAGAGCATTGTGTGAAACACAGAAACAATTCCAAAGTTTTAAGAACAGCGTCTTATTTTTGTGAAAAAATGAAATGTGACTTTGCAGATTCAGGCAACGACCTTTACGCATAGCACTGTGCTCAACAATTTGGCAAGTTGCCAAAATGTCTAGTAATTACGTAAAATGAGCAGAGTCTAGTGTGGATCTTTTTCTTCGGCTGTTTGCTCTGCGAAATATGAAAAGGAGCGATGATTTTTCGTCGCAGATGAACATCACGTTTACCTACAAACGTTTGTCCCAAAATACTTTACGAGTGACTAAACGATGGCTTTACGCAGAGTGAATGGTCTGTTGTTTTTCTGCATTAGAAATCAAGGTTTGTGCTGGTCTGAGACTGTTCGTCGATGGGCTGTGAGCATACTAGCAAAAAAAAAATAATGAAAGTTGCTTCTCGTTTTTTTACCTGAGGCATATTTTGGTAATTGCATAGAAAAATGTCTTTCTCACAATCTCCACAATGCCCTACCTGTGGCTGGGTGAAGCCTGTGGAGAAAAATACTTGAGTGGTGCTTTTCTCTTATACACATTTTCCATAGGGCTTAACATGTTTTTCTGTCTTTTCATCCGTCGGTCAAACAACTATCGGTTCAGGTTGCTCATGCGGCCCGGTATATTTTGTGATTAACGTGTTATTTAGAGAGCTTCATCAGATAGTATGTGGATGGGTGACAGAAATAGAGAAAATTTTTTCGAAAGGAAAATTGAGCCCTTACGATCAAAACAATAAGCCAGGTGCTAGTAGCCACTTTTTAGGCCTTTTCTTCTTCTACAGTTCCAGACGAAAAGAAAAACTTTATCAAAACCAAAAAACCTTCACAAAGCTATTTATGGTTTATTTCAAAACATTTGGGATGTGATCCGAAAATTTGAAACGTTTCGGATGTGATCCGAAACTTTGAAACGTTTCGGATGTGATCCAAAATTTTGAAACGTTTCGAACCTGATCCAAAAGGTTTCGAAACAATGATTTTTTGAAGGCTTTTCAGTTTTGATTAGTTGGTAAGTCTGTCCAATTTTATGCACCAAAAAGAAAAACACTACGCTTGCTTACTCGAAAAGTCTAAAATATGGTCTTGTCTGTACAACAGCGTTCACGAGAGCAATAAATTATTTTCTAAATCAAAACAACTCAACTGCATCTTAATATTTCAACAATAATAAACAACAATTGAAAAAAATTCAACAGTTAACCCATTTAGAGTCAGAATATATATTTTTTAATTTTCTCGGAATAGAACTTTGACATAACTCTCATTGGACTGCAAGCCAGACAAGACCCCACAACTTATGTTATTGCTCTTTCTTTTTGATGAAGTTACAAGATTGTATTTACCGCTGTTGAAGAAACACAATAATTATAACGCAATTGATTTTCACTGTGACGAAGTTATTTGTAACGTCGTATTCGTGACAAAACGTAAACTTAGATTTAAATCATTGCACTAAAGACGATTCGAAACAGATAAGAAAACAATTTGCTTAAACCACTTCTATTTTTCCCAACTGATGCAGAATCAAAACTTCGGGTTTGTGGTATTGCTAAGGACAACGTGGGACTCGTGTTAAGGGTCCGAAAAACCTTGTTTTTCCTTTGGAGGAAACAGAGAAAACAAACAGTTTGCAGTGTATTTGCTCTAGACCAATATTGGAAATGAATGTGTAGCACTAGAAATGAATACGAGTTTGTGATTTGCAAGCTAACTGCTTCTAAAAGCAGTTCAGCAATCAGCATAGCAGTTATTTTTCTGGTTTCAACTACATGAACATACCTTGCATGATTTGTTTTCGATACAAGCAGTTCCTTTACTTTGTGGTTGAGAACACACAACTTCAGATAATCAGGGAAGTCAAAATTTTGATATTATCTGAACACATCAATCTAATAAAATGAGTTTAGAAATTCGAAGCAAGAAATTCGAAGAAATTATCAAGGTTTGTCCATTGTTGTATGCTTAATGTTTGAAAAAGTATGAAAAAGTAAATAAACTAAGAACGAAAATTATCTGCGAAATGCTGATGATGAAACATATATGCTTCTAATGTACGGCACCAAACAGTTTACACAGGAGCTAACTATTTTCTCAACTTTTCAGAAAGCGGTTGTTTTACAAAGTGGACATTCTTGCTGACCTATGATCAGTGGTTTCGTCGGGTGGAAGATTGTTCCCAGGGGAACACCTTAATCTACTTCTCCATGTGACGCGAAAATGTTGACGCTTTTGTTGTGAGATTTTCAACAGAAAAAACTGTAGCTGTGTTGACCGTAGAAAGTCATATGTGTGGATGGAGTGTTTCCCACTTCTTATTGTGGCACAATATAATTTTCCTGTTGATTGCCTTTTATTATCGGTTGCACTGGTTTTAGCATTTGACAGGCCAATTTTCAACAACCAAAATATTAATGCTTTTCATGCAAAAAAACAAAACAATTTTAGCATTGTTGGCTCGGAGTTTAGTGTGAAACACATTTTAAACACTTAAAAAAGAAAGTTTCGCGCCGAATTGAGGCAATTAATTTCCGAACATAAAATATGAATGCAAAGTTATGTAGATGGAACTTGAGAGGCAGTTGCGGGCAGCTAACGTCGTCAATCCGAGTTAGTGAGAACAGCCTTGCCCTGATACTTGTGGTGGAACCAAAATTACGGTGATTGTGAAATCTTTCAATAGAAACAGCTTTCAGCTACCTTCATTAACAGGGCATTGCTTTTACTCGAGAGAATTCCTCCACTTCTGCTTTTGGCAGAACACGGCTAGTGCTACGACGATTTTAACGGAGGAAACCTCTACTGCAATGGATAGAACCTGCAGGGTCAAGACGGTTTTTCGTCACTATCAGGGAAATGCATTGAGAAAAATTGACGAGCCGCTCGAAGCAAATCGAAACAGACAGATTCCCACAATTGTTTTCGCACATGCTGGTGCTTTATTATCGATTTATCCATTTTTCAACACACGTATATCTCCCCTCAGTCATTCTCTACGCTAGTGATTCTCAACTATTTTATTGATGTAACTTTTGGGCAATATTTCATCTATCAAGTACACCGTGGCTGTAATCATTAGCACAATAATTAAAAATGTACCTATAACTATTTTACTGCAACGGTAAAATTTCATTATGAAGACTTAAAAATTCGTGTACCTCTTGGAGCACCTCCGCGCACGCCAAGGGGCACGTGTGCCGCCATTTGAGAACCACTGCTCTACGCTACGGTACGAAATGATAATATCCAATATTAGAACGAATTGAAAACTTTCCTTGTTCTCTTTAGCATGAGTTTACTGTACGCTTAAGAAGTGGTTTATTTTAGAAATATCCTTTTATGATCGTGATTTACTTTGAATTACTTTGCTTCAAAAAACTCATCAAAGATTTTTATTTTTAACTGACTGCTTAGAAAAAGGTTTGTATTGAATTAGCATGTTTCAACAAGTTTTGCTTCGAAGATGTCGTTTACTATGGTCTGTTATGAACTGCGGTTACTTTTTCCGTGTAACAGATTGCACGTGCACTTTACTGAACAATCTTCAAAACTTTCGGTAGGTAACTTGCTTCTTACGCTTTCATCTCAATGACGAGATTGAGGAAAAGTGTAAATCCTGTTTTATAGTTTGCTTTAACGAAATTAGTTGTTTTTTGTACATTTAGAAAAAGCTTTATTACCGTTGAAATTAATTTAAACGCACGTGTTATAAACTAGCTGGTGGAATAACCTTTTTTGCAAAATAACAAAATTTTTGTATTTGTTTTTGTTGTGTAAGTTTTTTATGAAATTAATTCTCACGAGTAACTAGGTTGTGTACTGGACGTTTAGTGAAAAACGCATCAGCTGTGAGAAGAATTCGGTGAGTTCATGAAGATGGCAATTTTTGAGAGTTGTTCCGTTTTTGCACAAGGCAGTTAAAAGACATTGGGATCAGGTTATCCTTGGCCTGCAAGCTGCAAAATACGAATGGCAGGGCAAAAACTCTAATCTCAATTTTGGTTTATACAAATACGCAAGTCTTCAGGCACAACTTTTAGTATACGAAAAACAGAAAAAAAGGTTAATGATAAAAATTACCTTGTTAAATAACATGATGATAAAAATTACCATCAAACGTTAAGTTTTAGTTATCAAGTCAAAAACATGCTATGACATAAAATTTATTTAGATGACGAAAATTCGTGCCGCGTAGGCCCTATTTGATTTACGAGTTAAAGTCAATTAATTACTCTTATCGCCTCGCGTTAGCAGCGGGACTTTCGCTTTCACGAAATCGTTCCGATAGCAATTCTTCGCAACAACAACACAGTTTAAATTTCGCCGCAACCTCGGCGTTTTCGATCTCCGGTAAGAACGCCGCATCGATAAGCTTCAGGCACGATTTACTTTTGGCGATTACGCGAGGCAGGCCTCCGCTCCTTGGTCCGCTTGGCACGAGAGAGGCATCAACAAACATGCCCTGCTGATGCATGTGCAATTGCCGTGGAGCCGGTTCGCTTCTAACACGCTTTTCTGCCGCAGCTAATCGCCAGCGGTTTAGCGGTTGATCAGTGCATGGTGCACAACGTCGCACAACTACGTCTCAGACGTTGCCTCATAACGTCAGTGTGACGTTGTGCGTGCAGATTACGTCATCACAATGACAGAGTCGTCTACGTTAAATTGCGTAAAAATGATGTGTTGTTCTAGGTGAGTAAAATCTTTTCACACAAAAAGTGTGCTGCTTTTTAATGTGCTGTCATCACTTACCCTTCTCCCTTATGCACTCTCTGTGGCATAAAAGTCTTCACGATTAGGATATATTCTCCTTTCATTTAATTTCTTAAAACAATATTGAGTATTCGGGAATTTTAATTACTCATCAGGTAAGGTTATGAAATTGTTGTGAAACAGCATGACTCAATTTTTCTACTGTAATTGATGTATGTCATCGTGTTTTTACAAAGTTGAGGTCATTGATAACAGAAATTTGGAGAGCAATGTTTCTCCGAAACCAAGATTTTTGTTTCATACATTTTCGAAAAGAAGAGAATTTTCAAACAATTTTTCATGAATAAAGGGCCACATAAGAATCGCTGATGCATTCTGTTGCAAGAATTGTTTTCCTCAAGTGACGTAAATAAAATATCTGTCATGCCAATGTAAGATTTGTTCTTGGATGGGTGGTACAAACGATTTTCCAAAAATCGAAAACAACACATACAGTATGTGGGTTTTTGCGCACCATTCGTATATAAGCCTACGTCGACCACCGCTACTATGGGCGGTAAATTACGTAACATGTTTTATATTTTAAGCATTTCTCTTGCTCAACCGGTTTTTTAAGTTTTTCTCTTGCTTCAGAACATTTCCAAGATTCCTTGAAAGCTGAACTGGCAGTGATTTTCTCTCAGTGTTGTCGAGAATTGAAGCTTCTATTTTTGCCAATGCCAAATAAGAAATTTGCTTTGACATGTTCTTTTTTTTTAAACATTTTAGGGAAGAGATCTAATAAAATGCTGGTGTTCAATATTTCAGTGAAATGAAGATGTGCCAATGAAATATTTTTAGATACGAAATTTTATTTTTCGTCATATTACGCGGGGGCAGCAAAAAGTTATGGCTGCACGCATTCAATCTTCATGTTCCCTTAATCTTAGGAAAACTTTCATTTTTGCACAGAACGGTTAAAGACGTTCTCGAGGAGTGCGCTTCGTGGCTTCGCGAACAACAGCAAACATCACTCAAATTGAATCGCAGTGGCTGATCCAAACTTGTCGCGCGGATTTGCACGTGAATAAATGGACGCACTGTCAAGTTTCAATGCTTATCAATACTGACGCAGTGAAGCGATTGGTTACTCACGCTTCCGACGAGATCATTGCAGGATCTCCATAATTCACAACTAGGACACAACACAAGACATTCCGTAAAGAAAAACGATAAACAATCACCCGCTTTTCTGCAATAAGCAACTAACGTCCAGCGCTACCCTTTTTTCCCAGAATTTTGCCCTACAAGTTGCAGAGGTTGCCCCACGTTCCACACGATACGTTATTAGCAGCGGAAAGAAGTGCAGCAGTACTCAACAGGGCCGCGAATACTCAAAAGGGGCGCCATGCACTTTTAGGGTTTCCATGGCCATTTAAGAACGAATTGCGCCAAGTTGCCTCCTTCATTGGATCCGGCGCTGTTGAATCCGGATGAAACTTCTCGTAGTTTTCAATAAATTGTGCCCTTATTTAGAATTAAATGCTCAGATATAAGTTATTTGAAAGCTTGCCTATAGGGGAGAGCTTTGTAGTTGCATTATCAGTAAACAATTAATTACTGGAGAGGTGGTTGATTGCAGCAGAAATGAGCCAATCACGGACACCGAAAGAGAGTTTTTTGGTCTTTTCACCTGTTGAGACCTGTTTTAAATCTCATTTTGTCTCGCATTTATACTTGACCCCTTTCGCATATCTTCAAATAACTTATTAAAAATAAAACGCGCTTCAGAGTAAAACCAGTGCTTGAAATCCATTAAGAATGCAGCTGTTCTCTACCATTTTCATCGTTGTACGGCTGAGTCACCGAGATTGTAAACTCTCACAACATTTAGTAGACCCAGTGACGTAGCAAAGTTAAGTGCTGTCCGGGGACCATCATAAATGTGCCACCCTTTGCATCCCTCAAATTTCCTTACAAGAATTTAAAATGAAAGAGACATCAGAATCAAACACTCACAAACGGAAAATAGGTCTCCTTTTTCACTCTCGATTATGAGTCTTGCTTTTTCTCCTTGTTGGCCACATTTCTCATCATTTGCTCATCATATTTTTTCTTCTTTACATATGCATCTATGAACCCAGCATATTTCGTTAAATTTTCTTCCGTATTGGTTTCAGTCTGCGGTAAGCTGCACCACTTCGCTTAGAAAATGTGTTTTTTCGGTGCCCAATTAGAGAAGTGATTGCGCGATACCTACTATACAGATGCAAACATTTATGTGTATTTATATTTCACGTCGTATCCCTTCTTTTAACTACAACAAAATATATATACCGCCAGTGGCGTAGCGAGGCTAAGTGTGGTCGGCCGCCCGGGGCCGACCATACAAGTGCAGCTCCTAATTCCACCCATCAAATTTGCTAAGAATTTAAAATGAAGGAAGATCATATTTCGTGCTTAGGTATAAGAAATAATAAAGTATCTTGATCATCACAATCAAACACTCACAAACTGAAATGGGTCTTGTTTTTCATTGTCGATTGTGAGTCTTACTTTTTCTGCTTGTCGCCACCTTTCTCAACATTATTCTTCCTATTTTTTCTGCTTTCTTTACATATTATGCATATATACGGAACCGACATGTTTTGTCAAAATTTCGTCCCTGTTACCTTTCAGTCTCCTATAAACAGCACTATTTGACTTTAATCGTTTACTCATTCTAAGGCAGGGGTTTCCAACCTTCTCTGACCACGCACCCCTTTAGCATGGCTACTGATGAGCATATGCCCTCAAACTTTCTTACAGTATGATAAAAAAGCAGAGTAAAATTTAAAAAATCTGAACTTTTAGAGAACGTTTAGAATTTTGGAATTAAAAAGGTAGACTCCGTTGCATGTCTCAAAGTTAATTTGTTGCTGTAGTACAATAGACGTCTTCCTTGAGATAGGCACATGTACCCCGAAGGGTAGCCTACACACACCACAGTTTAGAAGCCTCTATTATAGGGCATCAAACAAAAATTAAGAGAAGTGATGGCGGCATACCTACTTTATAGATGTAAACACTTATTCTGTGTATGTTCATATTTCGTGTAGTATCCCGGTCTTTAAATAAAAGTGTATGCACTGCATATGGCAGGCTAAGTATCACATTAAACTTAAGATAATCTCAGTCATACACAAATGTTTCATTGTTGACTTCACGTTTCAGTAGGGGTTTAATTCTCTTAGAAGAACTCTCTCAGTACTTGCGCGGGGGCCCTCTTGAGGTGCTGAACCCAATTTGATGCAATACGTCAAATAGGCTTAAAACCGGTTCTGGTTGAGAAGCGCTGACTTGCAGCTTTCATCGTACCCGTAAACTTGGCCTAGCTTTGGGTGGGGCTTCTTCCAATTACGCGTGAATAGGGTTATTCCTTGCTTCTTCTTCTTTCAATGTATGAGCCATTTCTTTCAATCTGCTGCTATGTCGCACTAGATATTGGGACAGATGTTGAGCAGTCATTCGATATTCTCATCATCTAAATCCGTTAGGCCATACACTCCGTGGGGTGGTCGATGGATTGGACAGTGGAGGATAAAATGTTCAACGGTCTGTTCTTCTGTGTCAAACTCACAAGCCTTAGAAGGGGCCATACCCCATTTGTGTAATCAACAGCTGAGGCGGTTAAGCCGGACCCACGCTGTTCTTGGGTGTATCTAGGCCCTAGATAGATTTCTAGGGTATGGCAGGCATACCTCGTGCCATGAGCGCAACTTCGACGCGGGCGCAAGAATTGCTCGGCAAAAATTGAAATTTGTGACTTGCAGTCTCTTCAACCTCTAGTTTGCTCCCCATACCACGATTAATTGCACAGCTGCATCAACACAGCGCGGTTGTCTTATGCAATATGCAATATATAATTCGTCAGTGTTGCGCCAGCATCACGAAGTATTGTGACAAAACGGTGGCATTGTGACAAAACTGTGGCGTTGTGACACAACAGGACGGCCAGATAGGGTGACAGAACAAGAACGCTCGCTTGCCGTATCTACAAGACCTCGCCCGTGTTGGTGCGTTGATGATAGTAGTCAAAATGTGGTTGTGACAAGTTTAAGTCCGTGGCTATGAAAATATGACTGTTTTACTAATAATTGCTGTTGAGCTCCCGAAGATATGCAATTTACCTAATACTTCTTCGATGGCCACTAGTGCAGTCCCGTCGCCACGGGGGCTTTGGTGGGCTTAGCCCCCCAAACAAAGCTCCAATCCCCTCCAAATTGAAAGGTAAAACACTATTAATCAGTGGAGTTTTTGTCAATTTGTAGAATCTCAAGCTCCCTGCACAAACGCAAAGCCCCCCCACAGAACCGCAACGGCCTCCCATTCAAAACGTTCTGCACTAGTGCCCGGTACACAGGCTAAACACGATGTCCCAGTCCAGAGACTAAGTAAGAGAACCGTTATTAGTCATCGAAACATCAGGAGCTAGTATCGTTACTGTACCAGTCGAGCGAAAAATATTAACTCATGAAAGAAGAGACTTGTTACCCTTGTTTGGAGCTAGCTTTTCTGTCCAGTGGTTTGCACGTTTAATCGTGGTATTGCTCTTATACAAGCAAGGTGCTGTACCAGTGCCTTTCGTAAAAATAAATTAGTTTAAAAGTATGTTATGGTCCTTAAGGATATATATTTTATTTGCTCAAACGTTTAAAGAAAATATAAACATATACTTTATTTTTTCAAAGAATAATTTTCTTCATGGTTTGTCTTCCGTAAAAATTGTGCGAATATCTACAGTAATATTTAAATTATTAAAAAGGGCTCACTTTAAGCTTTGCCATGGACGGCATTTTGCATAGGTACGCCACTGTTCCAGGGAGGTGGGTGCCGATGCCGGCGTGGAAGGTAAGGAGACTCGTAATGTTCTTCAACCACTCTGCATTCCATCGGATTCCATCGGTTATTTACTGCCGTCGTTAGTTACCAAGAGACATCATTTTGAAAATTGTGTTACCGAACCCATCCACGTATAAGACATCCGTTTTTTATTGCTCAGCAGTGATTACAATGTCTTAAGTTCAAATGAAATCTCACTGAACAATTTTATTCAGTACAGCCATTGCCAAGTTGTGCAACTGTTTCGACTAACTTTCCTGTAAAAGCCTTCAGCACAATAATAACTAAAGATATCGTTTTCCCTTGAGTTAGGTTTTCACACTATGGTTAATTGCGTTTTAATTTATCTAAATGAGAGTAGCACCCTTTTTTGAAATGATTTTTCTGTGGCTGCAAATGTTAAGTGTACCGTCAAACAAAGGAATGAAGCCTTCTACGAAACCATGCTGTGTTGTCTATCGGCTGGTACCGAACCGCACTCTTCTTGGAGTTCAAGCCCCAATCTGAGCTCTGAATTACCCACGTAAGCACAACAGCTGGACTTCTCCTTTCAAGAACGTCATTTTCTGATACTTTTAAGTCATTCAGAAAAATGTCGGTTGTACTGAAACTGAGCAACGTTGCCCTTGCAGAGTTCACTTCAACCACCGCAATTTAATTTGATAAGCCCACATAAAGACTAGGCTATAGCTTGTGGCCCTTACTGAAAATATCCGACTGATCATTAAAATTAGCATGAGATGTGGCAAGAAATGTTTTTCGCCAATACCTAGGTGTCAGGTGATGTAATGATGTGCCGTTGGGGTGTTGCTAAGGATCAAACGGTAGGGAAAAGGGTTAAGCTAGCCGTGACTAATTACCGTGGTTTCATGCAGGGACTTTTAATCAGATTTTGAGTGAATGGACAATATAAAACTCGAACTACCGGAGCAGTAATATTTGTTAGTTTGCGGTTGAATGTCATCTCTGTTCTTTATTTAAAGGACGTTTGGCTGGAGTGGGAGGAAATGTCTCCAGCTGGAGAGGAAGGAGTGGGGATTGGGGGACAATTGCCTCCCAAGTAACTGATTTCAAAACAAACACTGAAGTAGTTTAGCACACTGGTTTTGAACCAAATGTTTGAGTAAACATTTTATGAATTAGCTCACTCCACAACCATATTTCCAGTTTTTTTAGGTTGCCTGTCTAGGCCTTCTAAACACAAAAACGGAAAAGTTGCAATTAAAAACTTTAAAAAATTTAATTAATAAGAATAAAAAAAGTTAGAAATTGTAAACTACTTTCACAAATTTATTCTTAATCAAAAAATTTATACCTCCCAGAAGGTGCCTCCGGAGGCCCGGGGTCTGGAGCCCCTAGCCCCTACTGCTACGCCACTGAATACTGTCTGTAGTCGGCCAAAATAACAAATGTAATAATCTAACCTCAGTAATGTAAAGAGGTTTCATTGTTCACTTCACGTTTTACTACAGTGATGGTACATTTCTCTTAGAATACATGAAAGGCCTCAAACCTTTAACTCTGTCGCTAATGGCCCAGGGCCTCTTAAAATGCGAACCCATTTGGATAAAACCTGTCAAATAGGCTTACTTAAACCTGCTCTAGTTGAGAAGTGCTGGCTTCAGCCTCCATCGTGACCTACACACTTGGTCTGGTTGTTGGGTCGCTTCAAGAACGCCATTTCCTTATGCCTGTACGTACTACAGAAAAACATCGGTATATAAGGTTATGTAACGATACGCCGCTGGGGCGTTGTAAGGTTCGAACGATTGGAGAAAAGGATTAAGATATTCTTTGACTTACCTTGATCTCAAGCAGTGTCTTTTTATCAGATTTTGAGTTAGCGGTAATTTCACCCTCGAATTATCGAACCAGTAACGTTTGCTAGGATGCGGGCGATGTCATCTGTCCTTTGTTCAAAGGAAGTTTGATTAGGGTAGGGGTAATGGCTTTGGTTGTGTAGGACGATGCAGGGACTGGAGGCAATTTCCCCCAAGCAAATATGTCAAAAATCCCTGATTTCACGACAAAGACAGAGTTAGTCAACATTCTGGATTTTATACATAATTTTGAGTAATCATTTTATCAATTTGCTCACATTGAAACTACTCTCAAAAACTAATTTTCAATCAACGAATTGCCGCCCCCAGAAGGTGCCCCCGGAGGCCCTGGGCCTGGAGCCCCCATCCCTCCTCGCTAAAACAAGTAGACCCTCGTTTCTCGAATCACAGACAACGTCTCCTGTTTATTGCAGCACAAGCTAACTTTGTGTGCCGAACATCCACGGCGCGAGCTAACTTTGTGTGCCGAACATCCACGGCGCGAAGCAAACAAGAGCGAGTGCCGAACATTCACGGCGGGAAGCAAGCAAGACCAGCGATTGAGCAGATCCGTGAAGCTCGAAAGTATTCTCGGATTGTTGAATATGTAGGGTTAACCATACGTTCCAGCTTGGCCACGACAGTCTCACTTTTTGAGGTAGTGTATCAGTGCCTTGGTCAGTCACCTGTGTCTTTTTTGTCCATAAAACAAAATCGCGTGCCAAGCGACATGCACAAGTGACGGTTGGGTCACATACGTGGAAATCAAGCATAAACTTCCAATCGTACTCCGAGAACATATTAGTGGCATTTTTCTCCCCATTATATTTATGCAAATTTCGTTGCATATCAAAGGAATTTGCAGTCCTTATTCAAAATCCACACCCACTGAAATTGGCACGATGGCTTTTTTCGAGTTTTACCACTTAACTTACTCAACTGCCGGGTTCCAAAGGTCAAATTTATGGTCACCTTGTGTCTGTTGCCCTTACATTTGGTCAGCCCTGGTCTGCAACCTCTTCATAAGCTGTTCTGTAGGGATGAATGCGCAAGTATACCATTTTTTTCTTGAAATGAGCTACAAGAGGCTCCCAACACAAGCTGTTTTCCAATGGCCTAGCGTTTTAAAACAGCAGAAAATTGATACCAATCAGCTGAAAGTCAGACTTTTTTCTAGGCCAAGTCATGAGGTTGTCAAATACCTTGTAGGCTACTGGAGTAAAACTGTCAAAAATATTGAAAACTGAACGAAAACCTTTGCAGGTCCTGGCTGCACTCATGATTTGTACCATGAGTACAACAACCAGGGGCGGATCCAGGGGGGGACGATTGGGGCAATCGCCCCTCCTAAAACCTATGAGAGTAGCTTTATTCACCATGATTTTGTACACTTCGGAAAACAATATTCGTGATATATTTTGCAGTCCATTGTTTTGTTACAGCAATGTTGTGAAGTATACTTCATCTCTCTTACAGTAGTGAACCCGTGATGAGACTTGACTACCAAGTATTACTGAAATAGCTCCCCTAACTTTACTGGGTGGATCCGCCCTTNACAACAACGCTTCTGCGCACTGGGAATTCAAAGTACAGCGTTGTTTCTTTCCATCCCTGCATCAGGAAATACGAAANAAGATACAGTTTCATCAAAACTTAGACATAACCAGAACACAAGGCCTGAGGTTAGTTTCAAGATGATTGTAATATATGCCCTATTCAAGAAATAATCCCCACTTGAGATCTTCAGCCAGATTAAGTAAGCATGCAGACAGCTTTTGCAGAAGTCAAGTGCTTATACTTGGAATTATTGTCCAATAGTTTTTTGAACATTTTGCATATTTCAAATAATGTAGACTGTTGCTTAGAATAACATAAAGTCCCTCCAAAACTGACCTACTTCGTCATTTTTGTGTGACAATCAGCATATAATCGCCGTCTTATTTTCGGGTAAAACCCTGGAACGAATTGCTTTCATTACACAGCAGCCTGATGCAGGTAATGGCGCCTTGAAACACGTTGATGTAGAATTATTCTTGTACGTCTTTGCATTGCGGGACACATACCGCACTCCACTGAAGACTCAGATAGGCACTCACCAAGACATTAAACCTGTCTAATGCAAGAGTCTGAGTACGCGATAACACAAACCAAGAGCATAAGAGTTAAATTATGGCGGGGCATACCCTTAAAACCAAATGCAGAGTCGTTCAATAGAAATTAGACATCATACTTCAACGTAAGGAATGGTGATAATATTATTTCTGGAGGGTTCCAAATACATTATTGGAATGCCTGCAAGTTCACATGCTTCTGGTGACTCAGTATCAGATCTCGAATTTTTGAAAATTGCATCAAGAATTCTTACTTGAAGCTACGTGCTTTCTATCACCTACGAATTTATTGGTTTCACAGAAAATGTGCAAGCTGTGTGCCTCAAAGAGTCTTTTCTGCTTAGCACGTAGGTCACATGTACGCCGTAAACACACGTAAACGTAGTGTACAAAACAAATACCATTTGTGGCGAGAACTCAGACTGGACAAGAACTTGTTCACTGCGATTGCTTGAGTTGAAAGCCCGGATGAAGTTTTAGTAGTGGAAGGTTGGAAATTACACTAATGAAAGAGAAGTTGGGGGTATGTTTACGAAATGCAGATAATTTTTTTGTGTACTTTTCAGAAAATTGCCAGCGCTTGAATATATGAATAAACTTAATTTAATGTTTTAAGTAACATTTTGTATGGAAGCAGCTTTTCAAAAGGAGTGAATAATTGTTACAAAACTAAAAAAGAATATTCTCTATTCTAAATACCAAATTTTAACAATTGCTGATTTATTCAAATGACCAATTGCCAAATCTGTGCACTTTTTTGATAACTGCGGAGTTCTTGAACACTGTGACAATTACTTTTGTAAGATTGCATCAGTTTACAAATTATCAAACGAGGCTAAAATTGTCAAAATATCAAACGAGGCTAAAATTGTTGAAATTGTTGTAAGCATTGCTTGCAGATTTCAGGACTGAGGATGCGTAATTTTACGTGAAATCGACTTCCTATAAAAAAATTTGCTGATTGATTCCTTGCTTAGACCATCGTGGACTTACTTGAGTATAGCTATATGCAATTTTGAATCATCGCAAAAAGATAAAAGCAGAGCGCAGTCGACTGGTTCCGCGAAAGCATACATAAAACCTAGTGCTTTTAGGTTCCTCGGTTACCGAGTTTCCCACGGAACGATCAAACCCGCGATTCCGAACGACTACGTCCTTTGCCCGAACTGCCGTTGCCATCTTGTCCGAAAGGGGTGAAAAGCGCCCTTGGCATGTTCCCGTACTATGCGGGGTGGATAAAGAACTTTTCTGCGGAATGGAAACCCTTGACGTCAAAACGATTAAACTCCCCTTTGCAGAATGACGCAGTGAGCGCGTTCAAAGCCCTTTGTTCCGGACTCGTAAATGCTTCTTTGGTTTGCTTAAATGACTACGAACCGTTTACCGTTGACTGCGATGCGTCAGATTTTGCTATCGCAGCGATTCTTAACTATGGCGGGTGATCCGTTGCTGGTTGCTGACATGTCAAGAAGTGTGTTTAGAGTTTAATGTAAATATCAAACAGTCAACGAGGCTACTTCTAACGTGAAAGCTGTCCGCAAATGGAGCCATTATTTGTAAACTCGTCCTTTTACGTTGACTGGCCGCATGCGGCCCAGGCGAAGGTTTTGCGCGGCCCAGTTTAGGTGTTCGCTGTAGTAAAAGTATCCTACATACTGACAAACTGTCCTTATTCTGGTAATTTTGATATTGACATTTTAATGCAGGCGGTCCTCAGTGCCACTTTATCACGTTTGTTACCATTGCAGTTAGGATTCGAATGCTTTCAGTACATTAGCTTAAGCTAAATTTAGTTTGCTAAGATCAAAGTAAGCCATTCAGTGTGCGACCCTCAGTAATATGTCATTCAATGTGCGGCCCTGGCCAAGACAGTGACATAATTTTTGGCTCAGTAAGCCATTTGGGTTGAACATAGCTGATCAAACCCAACGGCGTAGAAATAAAAATGCGAAAATCCAGGCACAGAGAGCAAAATTAGAAATGTATTCGTATCAAGTTCAGCACTGGGCCAGAGCTGATAATGTAGCGCCTGACGCCTTATCTCGCGTGTGTGGGTCCATTGACCAGCTCTCCGATTTGAAGGAACTGCACGAATACCGGGTGTGTCGCGTTTTGGTCATTTTATTCGCAGTAAAACATACCCTTTTCCATGAAAGAGATTCGTCAGCTTTGTATGCAGTGTTCGACATGTTCTACCATAAAGCCACGGTTTTACGGACCTCAATACAACTTGATTCGATCCAAAACACAGTATTACGAACGCGGCGGAGCATACTATCATAGCCTAAATGGGCAGCGTGCAGCTGTGCTTTAATTTGGGCACGAGCGAGAAAGGGAATGAATATGCGTTCACCCTTTGCAATCAAACCATTGTAGTGGCTCAATGTATCACGAAAGGAAAAATACGGGCGAACACATGGTGGCAACTATTCTCTCCGTGGTGGCCAGCCATTAGCTGCTCAGCCGTGGGAGCGCATAAGCACTGATTGTAACGGGTCTCTTCCCAAGCCCAGTCGTAACAATCAAAACCTACTGATGATATTGATGAGTAGAGCAGATTCCCATTTGCTTGTAGTGATATTTCTAATTTTTTGGTTATTAGATGTTAATGTTTATTTAGTTCAGCCGGTTTTCCTTCATTCAAAGTGATCAGAGAAGTGTCTGCATTAGTAAGGAATTTTATCTGCCCGGGAGAGGAATAACAAAACGAGTCATATCACTCCCTACTACCCGACTGGAAAGTCAGTGCGAAAGATAAAACGAAATTATGTGGAATATAATTTTGCTGAAAGACATAAATCTTAACTTAGTTATACCTTTGGGAGGATTTGCTTCCAGAACTCTTGCACGCATGCCGTGAGAACTTTGCTCTGCACCACCACTATGAGCCAAAACACCCCACGAAAGGTTCTTTCCCTTTCCTCGAAAGTTGATATGGGGCTTCTCTACCTTCCTGGCTGGTCACTCCGTGCAAGGTTCTTCAGAAAGTTTGTGCGCAGCAAACACGAACCTGTGTGTGAGGAAGTGTGGATATACGACGCTGCTCCACGATCCTCTTTGTTACTTCTTCCTGATGGGAGTGAAACAACAGTTTCTAGATCGGACCTAGTACTAGCTGGATATGCAGATTCAAAACCACCCCAGAACCGTTTCCATATAGTTTTCAATACACGGGGCTTTACGTTTGTGCAGGGGGGCTTGACATTCTGAAATTTGATTTAAAACTTCACTGATTTATATTGTTTCACATTGCAATTTGAGGGACTTAGGAGCTTTTTGGGAGGCTAAACCCACCAAAACCCCCAGTGGCGACGGTAATGGATCACCCTCAGATATTGTAGTTGGCAGAAAAGAAACGAGTGACGAAGCTGTGATCAAACCATTGCTGGGAGCTGTCTAGCCGACAAAAAATTTTTTTTCTTGGTGCCAAAGATGTTTCAATTGTTTTTACCTAATTTTGGGGCGCTGACTTCAAAACTGCAGTCAGTTTTTCTCTATCAGGTCTAGTTTTCCTGCTTTGATGCACCCACTATAGTGACAAAATGAGCTTAGGCAGTGTTTACTACAAAATGATGAAATGCTATTATATGAACACAATTGCATATTTATATTTTTGGATCTACCAATAACAAGCCAAATCAGTGAGTAAGCAAGCATACTGACAATGGAATCCTTTAAAATGGTCAAATATCAGCCATAAATTTCCGTTTTAATGATCTCCGAGAATGAATGGCAAAGGCATCGTCACGTTTAATTGACCAACAGTAGTCAGCTAGCATGGCAGCATCCAGTGTTCCCTCTAAGGTGCGCAACTGCACAATTGCGCAGTTCCACCAGACAATTTGCGCAGTGAAATTTCGTTCTCGCGCACTTCCGACAATCCAAATTTAATACTGTATAAATATGTCGCATAGCTCTTTTACCACTTAAACGCTTCACTAGTTGTGTGTCTGCATGGTTGCGCACTTNCATGCTCTTAGTGCGCAACAAGACTAGCATTTACTCAGCGTATACTTTTTTTAGGGNGAACAGTGGCAGCATCCCACCTCCCTTGATACCTTACTTCCATTTCACTAANATCCTGATGAAACCGCTCCCCTTGCTCATCACTCAGGTCACCAAGATTTTCGGGGAAGCGGTCAAGATGACTGTGTAGGAACTGAAGCTTGATACTCATGTTAGCACTCATATCTTGTAAAGTGCTTAGTAACTTGGCCATAATCCCTTTGTAGTTGACTGTTTTTCTATTTCCCAAAAAATCCTTGACAGATTCCAAAGGCACTCCAAGCACAGGATTCTTTTTAACTCATGGAGTTTGGAAAGTCACGATCATTTATTAGTGTTCTCATCTGAGGGCCATCAAAAGTACCATCTATCAATTTTTCTATCGTTGATCCCGGAAACTTGGTGCAAGTACATTTGAAACAGTCACCATCCTTGTTGAGTGCTTTTACAAATTGTTTCATGATACCCAACGTGATATGAAGGGGAGGTAAAATGAATTTACATCTTTCCACCAGAGCAACCAATTCTCTTACAGGCCAATCTTGTTTCATCCAGTGCTGGGCTCTATCTCTGCTGTTCCACAAGCATAAAAAGCATGGGAACTTCGTATAACCACACTGCAAACCAAGTAGAAATCCAATCATTTTTAAATCAACACAAATGATCCAGTTGCGTTCGTAGTATGAAATTTTTACCAGTACAAAATTAATTTCGCTATATTTTTCTTTGGGAGTTGTTGAATGCCCAAGAGGATTAGATCCAAAAGCGTTACCATCATGCAGAAGAACACATTTCAAACTTCTTTTACAGCTATCAATGAAAAGTCGCCAATCGTTAGGATCATATTCAAAGACTCCGAGCTTTTTTAGAAGACCTTCAGCGTTGTTGCGGTACACAATCTCATTGTCTTGGGTGAAATAGGGCAAGAATTCTTCATGACATTTCCGGTAAAAGGTGATGAGAGTATCCGGTTTTAAAAGATTTTTTTCTTTAAGCCTTGAAGCCAGCAGTTCAGAAGACTCCTCAGAAAGATTCAAATCTCGTTCCAAGTCATTCAGCTCTCCTTGGGAAAAGAGTTGCGGGGATAAAAGGGATGGGGGAAAATCGTTATTTGCTAGGGTGTTGTCACTGTCAATTGAAACGTCCTCCTCTTCACTGGAAAGAGAAAATTCCAGTTGTCGCAAGCCTTCAAAAACTGGAACAGGAAGTTCTTCACTGTGTGGAATTGGCCTGATGGCAGAGTCTAAGTCGGGATATGTCAAGGAGTTCCTATTCTTCCTATTGATGTCTTTAGTTTTCACTGCACAAAAATAGCAGTCGTTGCAGTGATCTTTTGGCTCTCGCCACACTATTGGAATAGCAAACCGTAGGCTTTTTCTACTTTTGTTTGTCCATTGCCATAAATGTTCTACACAAGGTTTACACACAATGTGGGGTGCCCAAGGCTTGTCTTGATCACCCAGCATCACTTTGAAGTAGGCAAGATAAGCACGCTTTAGAAAACCACTGATTGTTTTCTTGTTATGGTGCAAAGTGTATTCGCCGCAGATACAGCAGAAAACATTTGATTCATTTAAACAGCGTCTTCTTGATGATGTAGCCATAATCAAGATTCTTATAAACTTGAGCAACCTTATAAACTTAAGCAACCTGTAATATTAATGAGTTTTAAGTCACGAACTAGAATAAAAGAGAGGACCTGCACTCGTGCATTGTGCAAGCAATTAAACATAATGTACAGTAGCCTACTTCAACATTTAT
>JGI24159J19872_10000411_pt1 | contig 36909 bp, 22 predicted proteins | sample Ectturendosymbi4_FD_19872 | JGI IMG/M metagenome (IMG submission 19872) | reverse complement strand
CAACTTGAACAAGACATCAAATCGCGCTGTAACCCACACTTCTTATAAAATGCATGAAAACTGAAGTGTTCTACTTTAAGAGTGATATGCACTTCCGACCAGTGCGATTCAGGATTTTGTGCACTCCAACTGACAGCTCTGACAAAACCCAGTTGATGCGTTCTACTGTATTGCTGTTCTTGTTTACATCCAGATACGGTATTAATAGAAGCAGGCTGAACTACAGTACCGTGTCCAGCAACAAATTTAAGTATATTAATATGCAAATCATCTGCAAGGACAAAGCGTGATTAGTGTTACCCTCAAAACACATCTAGAAATAAAATTGGGAAACTGTATATATAAAACATCACTTCTGCATCGACCCGATTACTATATTGGTTTCACACCAAGCTGTCCCCCCGCATTTTACAACAAAATTGCGCCCATGGCTGAACCTAATCGCTCAAGTCCAATTTTCGAATCTTTGGCGTGACACGATCATTTTTGCAGTAGACTATTGGAAACTTTGTTATAGACTATTAGAACTTTGTAGTACATCGTTATGAGATTGTTACTGTTTGTGATGAGGTAAACAAGGTTTTCGGTGAGTGATTTCGCTACCCATATGTCGTTTTTGGTTCTGGCGTGGCGTAAAACAGTCTACTTCAGAACTCATCGATTTACATACAATTTGAAAGCCATCATCGAAGACCATGTCGCGTTCAAACCAGTCCCGTCACCGTGGGGTTGCTTTGGTGGGCTTAGCCTCCCAAACAAAGCTCCAAGACCCCCAAATTGAAAAATGAAACACTATAAATGAGCAGAATTTTTTCAAATTGTAGAATGTCAATCCACCCTGCACAGACGTAAAGCCCCCCTATTGAAGACTTTCTGGCGATGGTTCTGGTTCAAACTACTACAAAATACAGCCTATATCTCTTCAGACCAAGTCAGTTGCAAGAGAACGACTCCACTCGTACTAGTTTCTTACAGGTAAGTTTAAACCAAACCAGAGCTGCACAAAGCTTATTTGCGTCAAAACCTGACTCTCCACTCAAGCTAACAGCGAACTTAAAACGCTGCTGTGGTTCAAACAGGGCTGTGAAGCATAGACTTTGCGTCCGGTCAGTAGTTGGTACGTTGCATACGTTGGTTGCCTGTTTTGAACGAGTTTATCGTGAACGTTCTGGTTGGTTTTGAACGTGGTCTGATTGGAACTGGTTGATTTCGAACATGACTTGTTTTGCGCAAATTTTTTTTATGAACTGATTTCTTGACTGTTATAAACACTCACCCTTGCGAACGGTCAGCTGCCAATGGTATGTTTTGATCTGATCGGATTTGTCTGTATATGTAGAAGACACAACAGCATAAAACAGATTGCTACCTGATTGCTAGTCTTTGCCTGCTGTGTTAAATAAGCATGATGAAACCAAAGAGCACTACTGCACTATCGCTAACAAATTCTGCAGACACTATTTTTAACCAGTCACTCAGCTGTGTGGCAACTCGTCCTATGATAACATGTTTCGTTTTGAGGTGAGCGTTTGCGTTTCACTGCAACAGAAACCACACCTAATTTATGCTTTCACAAAACTCGTTGATAAAGGAAAGGTTGCAAACAGACCACGAAAAACAAGACGGTTTTCACAGTTGTGATGTTCTTCAACCGATTCCTCAAATAATAGTCTCAAGATGTCGTTTTTCAGAGGCTTGAGCGAAGTGAAAATAACACTGAAAGCCTGGAACACATGTTGCAGCAAAACGCCTACATCTTTGCAAAACCCAAATGAAAATTCATATTAGCAGCTCAGTTTGCCACACCAGTCACACACTGCTGCTTGACGTACTCAGCAGCTTGCCTAAAATAGGCGCAATATTTACCGATCAAGCCACTACCGACTGAGAAGCCACACCACTGACTGAGCAGCTGTGTAGAGTTCGTGTTGCTGGCACGTAATGTGATCAGCAAGCATTCGATGTCACGCTACACCAGTGTGACCGCTTCGATTGTTTTTCGCGAGATACGTCGACTGAAAGAATGTTCAAGCCTGCCTTGGTCTTGCTATAACTTGTAGCCTCAGGCGCCACGTGAATTTTCACAAAGTTGAGCTCTAAATTCCTTTGAAAAGTGTAAATTCACTTCAGTACATAGAGGCCATTGTTCTCAAGACCAAGAATTTCAAAGGTTTGGCTTGTGAGTTTTTGTGCTATTGATTAAAATCAGGTTATTTCTGGCCTGCGTGCTCTAACTTTTGTTACGTTCCGCTTGTTGGGTACAGGGGCGGATCCATCCAGCCATGGTTAAGGGGGCCGATTTCAGTAATGCTTGGTAGTCAATATCATAACGGCGTCGCTACTACACGGGAGATGAATTATACTTCACAACACTGCTGTGACAAAACAATGGACAACAAAATGGCGTTATATCGCGAATGTTGTTTAAGTTACTTTTGTGGGTTTTAGGTGGGCGATCACCCCAATCCACCCCTCTGGATCCGTCTCTGGTTGGGTAAATGTTTTCAGTGTTTTTGAGTCCTACAGCGCATCAGTGTTTCCCTCTGTTATGAAGAAAAACCCCAGAATTTACCTTTAAAAAACTACAGAAAATGATAAAAAAAGCAGACGTACAAAATGTTTAAAAAAAGTTAACACCAAACTTGAAATAAACGCAACCGGTACTTGAAACATACGAAGTTAAGGTACTATCTAACTATGCATTATTTGCATCAAATTTTTACCTAAGTTCAAGTCTATTCTCAAACATACTGACGATTTACAAGTACTGTAGCAGCAAATCAAATGTATGCAGTGGCATAAAATGTTAGTTAGATCTTTTCTGAAAAACGTTCAATGTTTTCTTTTAGCTTCACTTAAATGCACAAATTGAAACATGTACATGATACATTCAAGGTCTTACAGTTTCCTTTATCATCCCAATGATTGCATTCCTTGCAATATGTGACTTCTAATTTACCATTCAAAATTTTACACTCATACCTATCACAATGTCTGTAAAGCAATGAACAGATTCAGGGGCGTAACGAGGTTAGATGGCGCCCGGTCCAAGAACCAAGTTTGGTGCCCCCATGTTCGAACCTGAGGTCTTTCGAAAGTAAATGTACTGTATTGAAAGAAGCACTTGTGACATTGTTGGGACTTCTTGGAGCCCCCACAATCATTCGGCGCCCCCGTAGTCATTCGGCGCCCGGGAATGGTGTCCCCCTTGCCCCCCCCGTCGTTACAGATTCTCAATCACAGCATCTTCACAACCAAAAAAGGATTCCAACACCATGCACAAGCAGCCATTGACATATCAGCGATAAGTTAGACTGCTGACCTATGCCTAGCGCTACATCCGTGAAACATTAGATTTCAAACAATTTGGCTAGGGCTAGCTCACGTTACTGTACTGGCTACTAACTCTGCACATTGCGCCTGTGAAACTACTATATTTTTGAATGGAAAATACAGTAATACAACATGCATTTCTAAAATTTGACCAGAATAAAAAGCCCAGATTTTAAATAAAAACCCCAGAACCCCAGATGAAACAGAAAAAAACAGATCCAAGGAAAAAATTGCAGAATGATCATTGTACACCTGACCTGGTGGAATTGGGAGGTTAGAAGTGCATAGACCTAAACGAGATCGTAAGCGTACAATTTTTACAATTTTTAAGGTGTGGTCGAGCATTCTTTCACTGGAAAGGGCTGGGTAATAATACATAAGAGGAATCAAACAACAACGCCAATGACTGGACAATTAAAAACTCTAGGTTTGCTGCAAGTTTCAAGGAATGAATCAGCGTACTGGGCTTGCTTTTACCTTTTTGCGATTTCAAACTTGCACATATCTGTAGTCAAGTAACTCCTCTTTACTGACGATGCGTAATTTTGTGTGAAATCGATTTTCTATTAAAAATTTTTGATGACAGATTCCTTGCTTATCTCCCAAGTGGAGAGCACTTAATCACTTCACACTCAACTTTTGTGCATGAGATACTGGACGAACAGGGATTTTGAAAATCTTCAAGTAAAAACAGTTTTTCGAAAGTGTTTTTTTCGTATTTTATGCACATTTTGATTGTTTTGTATAGTTTAGCATGATTCGATCTTGTAAACCGGGGTGTGCGCCAGCTATAGTCCAGCCGCACACGTTCTATGCTGGACTGCTCGTATTCGACAAGACATTACCGCAGCCTCATATTGCAGTTGTAACTTGCTCTGGCGCAAATGTGCGTTTCACTCCCTTGTTTCAATGCACACTGATATTTTTGCAGTTATGAACTGTTGCATCGTAGCGTTGAGTTTATTTTCCTCCTATGTTCTAACTCAGAGCGCTGATAGTTTGTATTCGGTGCAATAACCCATAAAATAAGGGGTTTGCGTGTCGAATAATATGTACATTACGTCAACAAACTGCGCCAAAACATTGCTTTGAAAACATGAATATGACAGCAAATTGTGACGTCACAAACAGCGCACACCAAATACAAATGACCACCGTATGCCACTTGAACGAATCCCCCAATAAAATTTTCTGCGTACGCCACTGGTTACACCTGGCACAGTCAGCATATTTCAGGAGCGCAAAGCGAATAGCAAGCAATCGTGCTCACACACGATCGGAAGTTACTCGCGCATTGGAAAGGCTGAAAAGGGAAGTCAGCCTTGGACAGGAGAATGAGCAGTAGTGCGTGCCACTAGCCATCAGGGTGGGTCTGCGCAGGCCAATGGTCGCGAGGGACATTCGGGGAAAGCTCCCTCCAAATTGTGTTGTGCTCAGAAAATTTTGTTTTAAACATATCATAAAAACAAAAACTTTTCCCCCTAAAAATGTATTTTGTCCCCCGCACCTTAAGACCTGGCTGCGGGCCTGGGTCTAAGCCAGATTGACATGTACCTGTGGCTACCTTGACTGTCCATGCAGACTGGCGTATATCAACGCAAACGCTGACAAAAAACTTAGCCTACTTGTAGCTATAGTTCATTTGCAACGCAGACGCAGAAAATGAAATGTCGAAAAATCTCAGCCACTCTGGGGGTTCTGCAGCGAGTTCTTCCACAAATTTAATTGGCAGAACCCCACATTTAAAGCGAAACCAAGCTGATAATGGTTATCCTTGTCTAAAATTTCAAATGCAAGTAAAAGAAGGCGACTTAATTTAGCTTCGGTGGTGTTTCAGAATACTTTAACGGTAAATCTGTCTCAAACTAAACATACATGTGAAGCTGGAATTGCAGGAGAATTGAGCATGTCGGCAGGGGTTGTTATTTCCAGACTATTTCTATTCGGGAAAAAATAAAAAATTGCCTGAATGAAACACAAACTACCCGTAGAACAGTAGCCAAAATGTAATAAACAGTTCGCACATAACGCATTCTTTTGGTAGCTCTCAAGTTTCCATTTGCCCCAGTGCAATCTTCTGTCATCCTTGAATAAAAAGTTTGGAATAAAATTATATTTATACCAAAAGTGCTTACGAATACAGAAAAAACGGAAATTAATGTTTTAGTTAAACTTTTTGCCGTGGGTAACAAAAATCGCAGAATGGAAGGTTAAGATGTTCGTTGCACGTTCTTTCCGGTAGATTTTATGTAGCAGCTTGTCCTTGTGCCAAAATAAAAAGAAATATAGAAAGTAGATATGAGAAATGTACATACTAATTGGTTTGCATTCTCTGTGAGGTTTTTAATCACCTATATCACAAAGAACCGTTGGGTAGTTTGAGATTCCCTGACTTTTGCCAATCAACTCTTCATCTGCGCAAACCCGTGCATTCTACCTACAAAACACACCAACTTGGATTCTGGTTGATCTGTACAGTAAGTGGCGTGGCTATAATACGTGCTACAGGTAAAATATGTTATGACGCACGGTATGTTTTGAATCAGCGAATCAATGTCTCGCAGAGGTGTTTGCGACAAAAGGGTAGCGGAAGCAAGTGTCAGTTAAAAGACCTTGCACAAACACACTTTACATCAGGTCTCCAGGCAAGGAAGCAAACTGTTTTTTTGCCATTAAAATCTACAGAACCTTGAAATATTGACTTGCTTACAATTTATTGCGGATTTAAAAAAATTCTTATTTCTGTGAGTTTCTTCCTATCCAAAAAAATTTCACTAAAAGCAAATTATCATTTTTTCCACTGATTATTTCATCGCTAGTCCGTGTTTAGATTGCCATCTAATCGTTTGTTTTGGAAGTGAATGTTTATCCAAGTCAGTAACAGTCAAAGCATTTTTGTATGGTTTTCAGCGAAAAATCACTTTATGTAGCCTGATGCCTGCATATCTTGTGGGCTGTGGGGTGTGAATTGGACCGTTTTTGCAAAACAAATATTAGCAACTGCTGTTCAAGTAATTAATCTCCGCAAAGGTGACACACTCGAATCAATCAGCAAAATTTTTAAAAGGATATCGGTTTAACGTCAATGCATGCATCCTTAGTCCTGAAATCTTATTCTAATAGAACATATTATTCTGCAAGGAAACGCTTACGAGTGAAAGTACTCAATGGTTGTATATTCACTGTGCAAGAGATAAAACGCATCTTATTTAACGTCTAAGTATCTCTTAAAAACAGTGAAATTTAAAGATTGGGTAGAAAGTTTCGATGCACAAAGACACGTTTGCACTGCGCTACGGCAGGGGTCAAAAGCAACATACCAAAATGGCCTAATCAAAGATGCGTCCTAAAGTTAAAGGTTAAATGGAAGGTTTTCTTTTGACATCAGTAATGTGTTATATATGTTTCACATATCTTTACTGTTAAATTTAAGGTTTATAACCTCATGATATTCTCTTATGTCTGTATTTGATTTTCAGTAGGTACTTCATTAAATTGGACTGTAGAAATTGATTGCATAGAGTTTGCGCGTAACTATAGTTGCTTAGTTTCTTCTTACGCAGGTGTAAGGTTTACGATGTGATTCGGTCACGCTATCAGCCAAGAGTAATTTTTGACCAGCTGAAGCAAAGCCCCTGGGTTGTTCTCACCACTTTGTGCTGTCATGGTGCAGTATAAAGCTTCGGCAATGACAATCGTTGCGCTAATTTTTAATTATTTGCTCTGTGAAAGTGTTAGACAGGAGTTGAAAAATCACCGATAAAACGGTTTTTGAGTGGCATTTATCCCTACAAGTTTCCATCACAACTTTGAACTTGGCCATTTAATTTCGGTTGCATGTTTTGGTCTGTAATTACTACTTTCTTTTAAACTGCTTTCCTTCGAAAAATAAAATGAAGGCGAGGAAATTTAATGCCTTTTCCAAATGATCATTAAAGCACGCTGGCTGATTTGCTCTCCTTTCATTTGCAAGTAGTTTTAAAATATTTGCTATTGTTTTGACTTCCGCATTTGCTATGTTGATGTCGATGGTGGCATATTTAAATCTTGTTTTGAAGAATAAAAACAACGGTGATGTATTTGTTTCCAATCATATTCATCTTAGGTGATAAGGATAGGCAAAGAAGTAAAGCCCTGATTAAACGAAATTTAGTAGAGTATTTCACAAACACACATACTTCTGACAAAGAGTCACATAATTTCGTCATGTTAAATATTTCATATACTGGATGCTATTGAACAGTTCATTTCACGATTAGCGGAATAAAGTCATTGCTCCATTACTGACATTAAACATTTTTTATTTTCCTAAAACAAACGCTAAACGATCATTATTGTATTCGAGAAAATATGGTTTAGATCCTAATATGAACTTCATTTCAAACAAGATCATTCTGAGCGCAAAATGATTTTACTGGCAAACACAAACTGCCTTAATAGAGTACCAGCGGAGTAATACCAAGCTTTCAACTTGTGTCTATTAAATGCTGGAATGTAAGCTGCTGCTCGCAGAGCCTCTAAAGTCTTTGTAAATTGCTTCTTTATTTACAGGTCATGCACTTCATACAGTGAAGTCACTGGAAAAAATATTTTGATCTCAATTCATCTACGTATAGGGAAACTTACGACACTACACTTGAAAAAGAATCCTGAAACCTTTCAATCAGACTCGAAATGAGTAGGTTTTTGAGCATACACTGTCATTTTGGTAAATACTTTATCCTGTGATGCAGGGTGCACTTCATCTATCGTCAGAAATTAAAAATAGGGGACATGCGTCCAAATTCTTTTTGTGTATTATTTGTGCAGTAATTCAGTTTCTTGCGCAACTAGTGTGGTAAGCTCAAAATACCATTTTCCCTTTCACACTGAACATTAGATAAGCTTCCAACAATACGGGTCTTTGCTAGATTCATCGAAAAGTGCTATTGTCAGTGTTGAAAATAGGGTGCGTAAACTATTTAAAGTTGTCCTTTTTGGTACTATTAATATATTCAGACCATTCACACAAGGGAAAATATGACATATTTTGAATTTGGAACAGGGTAATACGAGGTATGGAGGTAATAGAAGTTTGGAAAAAGAATGATTATATTATTGAGGGTAGCTGAAACATTTTTCTCCTGTAATTTTAAATTAAGGTTGTAATCGAAGTTATTTACATTTTGAGATTGCATCGATTGAGAAAAACTTTAAAGAGATTTGTTTGCTTTGGGATTTCCCGAGCGATGTAAATGAAACTAAAGTGTTCAGTTATATTGGCTACAAGAGTTGAAAATCATGGCATCACGCAGGGCCGCAACCAGCTGAAATTTTCGGGGAGAAAATGATTGTAACTAGTTTTTGCACCCAACAAAAAAGTTATTGGCGCTTTCAAAATGTTTTTGAAATTTTTTTTGTGGGGGCAATTGCCCGATCTTCTGGTGTGAATTTAGGAAAACGGCCTAACGTTAACTGATAAATTTGTCCTTTAAGTAATAAAGTTAGCGATCACTTTCCGCGCTTGTACAATTAAATTTTATTTGATTATTCATTCAATTAAGTTTACGCTCTCGTAGTTTCAATCTGTTTTTTGGCTGTTCGATTTTAAATGACTACCTCTACAGTTGGATGCACAGTACTGCTATAAATTTTGAACTCTTTCTTTGGTCTCATTCGCTGTTTTTAAAAAACGCCTTTTTCATTTATGAGTGGCAGAGACGCAACGAGGTTAGATGGCACCCGGGGCAAAATGCAAGTTTGCCGCCCCCATGTTCAGGCCTGAGGTCTTTCGGAAGCAAATGTAGTTTGGAAGTACTTGTGATATTTTTGGGACTTTTCGGTGCTCCCGCAGTGATTCGGCGCCTGGGGGATTGTGTCCCCCTTGCCCCTTCTCGTTACGCCTCTGTAGCTTTAAGTATTATTGCTGTTGATTTCTAATTCGTACCAATTTTTTTTTCCTTGGAAAATGACTTGTCATACGATAGACCGAAACGGTAGGATGTTTTCCTATTAAATTCACACTAAAAATTTTGAGCAAAAAATTTGGTTGAAGAATGCTTGGTGGCAAACACGCAGTAAGTTCTTTAGATCTAGCGATTTATTACTTTGGACATGAGACAGCCAATCTTATGTCATCGGTATACATATTCATTGAAACATGCTTTTATAAACATTTGTTAAAATAAATCAACATTTCTGTTGATATAAATAATATATGCTAAAAGCAATAAACTGTGTACTGGGGGCCCCATAAGCCTAGGTTGGGGGCGGCAAACCACTTAAAACCGGTTCTGATGTCGCCTTCTGAGTGTTTGAGTAGGCTAGGCATCATCAGCTCTGCGAAGCGCATGAAGTATAATTAATTGAAACCTATAAGCAGTTAAGCTAACAGCATCCACGGGCGTCGGAAAGGAGGCAAGACCTCCCTGGATTTCAAAATTTGACATTTTCCTAATACATTTTTGGCAAAAAAGGTTGTTTTCTTAATTTCGAGCGGGCAAAATAAAACTTCACCGCTTTTGGCTCCACTCTGGAAAAATATACTATTGCCCCCCCATCTCGAAAAATACTTACGTCGCCCATGAGAAAATCACCTAAAAAGAATGCAATACCAACTACCTACTTACCTTATAATTTACAAAGATTGTTATTTCGGTTTACCGAGCGGACTTCCCGTGACCCATCTTGTGGGCCATTGCTCATAGTTTAATGGATTGACGAATCGCAGAAACGACTCAAGGCCTTGTATCAAGCAAGAATCTGTGGGACGTTACAGGTCGACAATGCGACGACATTGAAAGCTTGCACTGCGCAGGATATTTTAACTGGAACGGGGACACCACGCCTCTACATGGATCTTGTGACGATAGTTCAACCCATCACGTCGGCTTCGGTGGCAGGCGTGCTGTGGTGACGTAACTTTGTGTGAACGTGACAGTTTGCTACACAGCGCCCTCCACTGTCTTGAAAATGAAGAAACGGAAAAATTTTGCAATTCATTTCAGTTGGGGGATCATGACCCATGTGTCCGGCCCTGAACGCCAGATAAGCTAAACATTTACAGCACGAGAAGTCAGGAAAAAAAGGGTTAAGGTTACGCGAAGCGACGTGATCATTTGGAAAATGAGCGGCATCAACTTACTCGCTTCTGGATGGGATCGACGTGCCTGTTTCATCAAGGAAAAATATTTTTATGGTAAAGTCAAGCAACTTCACTTTACTACTAAAAATTACAAAGTTGGTCACGCGCACTTTTGCTGTTACCCACACACCACAAGCCTGCTGCTGTACCGTGTTGTTATGGCAGTTATAAACCAAATTCCGCGTTTCAAGAATTTCAGTATTCGCACCAAATTCATTACGGATAGATCAAAACGGCGTCCGGTCAAAACAGACCCATGCAGTTACGTTCACAACAGATCTGTTATGAACGTGATCTGTTTTGGAAGGAAGCCGATCAAAACGCAGGTTAGCAATGTTAATGGTGGACTAACAGAGTGAAGGTTCACACAGCTGCGACCAGCATTACTTGTGTTGCCCACGTTTATAGATGCTTGCTTGTAGTTTGTTGAAAATGTGGCGNAACTTCAATTTGTCTCGTGTTCAAACTACGTCCCTACCTTGAAGTGAATCGGAATTATGCAAACGCGAACAAGGTCAAAATGGAACCATTTTATTTTACACACCGACTGTAAAACACAAAAACATGTTTGCGAAGTTTTCTTTTCGAAAACTTTCAGAGAAAGCGGTGATGCTTGTCAGCAGTGAGATATTTTTGTATGATTCGAAAAAGCGTTACTAGGTTACCGTGCCACGTAAAACGTTGGAACAAGTTGCTAGGAAAAATTATTAGATTTTCTTTAGGAAACTAGTGCCGACGAGTTGTTATTTTCCATTTCGCTGGTAAAATTCGCCAGAAAATATTTTCCTCAATAATCGGCCTACCAAACTCAGGTCAGCTCTGGTTCGTCGCAGACACTTCAGGTTGAAAAGCACCAACAACAATTTCTTGGTGGCCTCCACAAAATACCAAACGATTTTATTTTCCCTCCATACACGAACTTGGCATTATGCGAAGAGCACAGCCTGTGTGCAAGCAGTCCCTCGGTTTTATTCATCTCTTCGTGAAAGAAAAAGCGCGAAATGAACGAAGTCACGCAACGCACCAACTGAACACACGCCCGGGAAGTGTTTCAGCAGCAGGTCGGTTGAGAACCAGCGCCACACGGTGGTCCGAAGCTCTAACAAACCAATTCACTCATCCTTTTAATAATTGCACAAAACAGCCACGTGATCTCCGGCCAAGAGGATTTTTAATTGTTCTCGAGTTGTGTCCCAAAACCCAGAGAATACTACAGCGCAGCAGCAGTTGACAAAAGCTTCGCATGTAAGACGAAAATTGAATTTCAGCAGCTAGAGCTAAACAGGCTTAATACTGTACTAGCGTTACACGCGAAACAACTGTGGGAATGTTCTATGGCAGCGTTCTTCAGGTCTTGCCGAAACAGGAAAGGCATCATTTTGACACATACTGTCTGTTAGATCAGAAAGAAAAGCCTGCTTTCGTTTCGAGGCTGTCGCTATTACTGGCTTGACCCAATGGTAAGGAAACCTGCAACGTCACCAAGAACACCGCATCACCAGGAACGCCCAGACAAGCGCTTTTGCGTTTAGTGGACAAGCTGATGTATCAAACGGTAAGACCTGAGAAACGCGACAACCTTAACTGGGACGTTTACGGCGAAGGCAGTGGGCACTCTGGACAAACCACATATACGTTCGATGCACTGAACAACAGAGAAATATATTAACTACACTATCAGCGGCAACGGGATGTCTCCAGCAACACTACGTTAAACAAAGCCAGGGTGTCTAGGTGGCGGATTGGCTCTCCTTGGTGTTTATGACCTCATAATCGCTCGACGACTGCTCTTCGGTGTTCGTAACGGCGGCGTCGTCTTCCGACTCGTCATCAGAGCACTGGTCGCTACTGGGCCGGGATATCTGATCTCCACCGTCGGCGTTTTCCACGTGCGCGATGTCTTCCCCGCTCGCGGCTTCTTTTTCGCCGTCGCCATCGTCGTCGTCGCCAGTTTCGACGTTGCTGTTCGCCAGGCCGTCGCCCGCCCCGCCGTCCGTTGTCGCTTCCACAGCGGGAGTGGATTTCTTGCCTGTAACAAGGTCGCGGGTTGATCCCGGGTGGAGGAAAACAAGATATAGAGCAGGCGGCACCAACCTATTTGAAACTGCGAGCTACTTCTTGTGTACCGAGTAATGCGATACACACTTCTGAAATAGAAATTTTGCTCATTTTACCTTCAACTATTTTAGTATTTATATTCGTTAATGTGAAGACATTGATCAGGCTAATGTTATTTTTAGAACAGGTCCGCGGGCAACCTACTTGGTCCTTGCGGGCGACCTGGTGCTCGCGGACACCGCGTTGGTGACCCCTGATATAGAGAGTGACCAAAAATAGAACTCGGCGACCACAGTCCTTTCCTTATGTTAAGAAATCCGCCAAAACAAATCGGCAATTAAGGCATGACAGCAACACTCGGGACGGATTGTTGAGGTTTCTGCTACAGGCAGCTTTTCTTGAAGCTACGGGTTTGCTCACGAACTCTCCCCTTGACTCTTCTAAGGTAACTACGAAAACCGAACATCAGCTTTAACGGTTATCTTGCTTCAGAGACAATTGCACTTGTTTGTTTAAAACTGTAGGGATTTTTTTCTAAGCAAGCAATTGTGCTGAGGTACCTATGATCATCCACACACACTACTGTTAAGTCACAAAATATCAAGTTTAAAGAGCTTGCCAAAAAAAAAATCCATTTTTATGTAAGTATTAGCTGCAGTTACATACTACTTTATAAACAAGTCCCTGTTGAGCAACCTGATATTAACGATGGCAGGTTTACAGCTTTCAAAAGTCGGTGCAGCGTTCATTTACCATGCGAACGAGACACATCTACACCTGTACTGAACAGCGGACTTTTTTTGGCAAATTCGTTATCGACGCATGGCGTTTTTTTGTTTCTTTCAAATTCAAAATGCGTGCTTGCCTGGCGCCTCCGTGAGACGTTCAAAAGGCGAACGCAGAAATACCGAATTTCTGGCTTTTCGTCAAAACTCAGTAAACCACAGCAGCGATATAAACAAAGAACATAGACTTACCGCCTTTTTTACCATCAGCCTTTTTCTTTTCGCCAGGCGGGTAGTAGTCATGTGTGTACACAGGTTTGAACGACTCGAAAAACCCGACGTCGGCCAGTAAGTTTGGCAAGAACCAGCAGTGGTGTCGGCCAAGCGTGACGACCCATATTATTGCAAAAACGCAAGACCGTACTGCGAACAAGAAATTTTTGAAATTGAGAAAAGACTACAAGACCGTCGAACGTATAATTAAAAGCAAAAGGTTGCTTTTAACGAACTCCCCGGGTTTTGTCCAAAGTACACGAACATTCAACGCATGGTCATTAAAATTCTAGTTAAGCGCAGGAGTTGTTCGCAAGGTTTGGTCGTTTTTTGAAAAGAAAAAACAGTATCCATTGTTTTGTAAACGACGTTTAATCTCTTTCACAGAGAGTAAGCAAGATCTTACAATTGCTGTTTAGCTGGAACTGTTTTTGACAGGAGGGGCACACTGTTCGTTCCTGATTTTCACGCTTTCACGGTAAAACTGTGTAGCAGGTAAAAAATGTTTTCCAGTTCGGTTGACAACGAACTTGTAATCGGCTCGAACCCCGGATGTTGGTTGTGTTTCATCACCGAACTTAACTTTTCCTTATGTGGTGTCTGCCAGCACCTCCGACCTACACTGGTCAGAGCTGACGTGATCGTGTCGTCACCCAAAAATCAAAGTTTTAGTACGAGAGCAACCTTGAAATCCCCGACTCTCCGTTGGTACAATCAAAGTTTTGGCAAGGCAAAAAAAGTAATTGTTGACCACGTCTTGAAACCATTTTGTGGCAATAGCTTCGGATGCAATTAATTCAGTGTTCCTCACAACATGAAAGATCAACCGATCAAAGATTTCACTTCGTACCACGCAAATGAATCGGTGTACAGCAGCTGCTGGTTCAAGTCGTGCGTTGAGATATGCGCGCGCCCTAAATGTCACATGTCGTCGCTGTAAATGACCAATGCCACTCGTTCTTCACCAGGGATGTAGTGCTAACAAAAGAGGTGTGGGAACGCACCCAAAAACTAGCCATTTTTAAACAGCTTCAAACTCAATTTACAGCAAAACATGAAAAACGCGTGGGAACGGCGTTCCCACGCGTTCCCGCCCCGTTACACCCGTTCTTCACACAATCGGTTAACAAACGGAAATTGCCGTGACAAATATTAAATAACGACGTTTTATCGCATTCACAGAGTTTTTTCACACGTCCTCGGTGTATTCATACGCCAAGCGTTTTACTGACCTTCAAAGACAGTTATTTGCTTTTTAACATAAGCACGGCGAAAAACAAAACAAGATGTACAAGGCCACTTGTCGTGTATCGTAACAGCGACTGCGTTGGAAACAGACACAACATTCGATTGTCACGGCGCTCAGTCCAGGTGGCAACTTACCCTGAAACTTGGCGCATACGTCCGACATGCGTGTAATCGCGAAATAAATACCTGGAAGGACGGAAATTTGCTAAGTGCTGCCTGGCGTGTATTTCGCGGGGCAATAACACATAGCGAAGCGTGTGCAACAACAGTTTGATGGCACAAACCCCAAACACGACACTTACCCATAGCGATGGCAAAGATCGATCCAATAAATACTCCGCCCACGATAGATAAATAGTAGACACCCACTCGCACGAAAGGCGGCCATATTGGAAAAAGAGTGGCGGCAATGACGCCAAGCAGGATGACTCCACCTGCGAAAACGTTTTTTTTTTCTAGGATAAAATTCGCTGAACGGTAACAACAAATATTCTGATAAAAACTGAACAGAAACGTATTCAACTTGAACACCAAAACACAAAATGCAAGTGATGTCCGGTTGTTGTTGCTAGTCCATGCCAGACCTCATTTGTCAGTTGATGAATGTTGCACACAACCAGACACAGGGTACTGGGATTTTTGAATCCCTCCGCTGGTGAAGCTGGCAGCCGTGGTCCTCGGTATTTTCAACACGACTAAACGTTGAAGGCTAAAATCGACTGGTACAGATAATGCACACGTAGTAACTGAACCAGTCAACACACGCAAATCAACTGCTTGCACAGAGCACTTAATCGAATTCTGTGGTTCGTTACTTCATTCTATGTCTTGGACAATTCAGTCAGCAAGCGCAAACCAAGCGGTGCAACGTGGCTCTCTAATCGCCGTTACAGGCTCACGAATATTTTGCCCACAAACATCACTTCAAAGATTTTCTAACGACCGGCGTAAGTGTTCCAAAGTTTATTTACCGAGAAACCAGGTGCGCGGGTGGACTGGGTCGTAAATCCAAATGTATCCTTCATTCGAATCCAGGAAGACCTGCTCTTCGTGCACTTCCAGCTTATAGCGACGCTTTTTCTTTTTGTCGCCACCTTCCTGCAAAAGAAGTCGAACAGCTTAAGCGCACGCGAAGCTTAGACTAATGCATAGATGTAGCCAGGTGGGCAAGGGGTCCATGGTCCTCCAAATTTCTTGTAGATTTTGTCGTTTCGTGCTTTGAGAGGCAGCGTCCCAAACAAAATACTGTTACTAGTTTAAAGTCAAAACATTTGGGCCCCTCCCAAAAGTTTGGGCTGCTTATGAGTCCTGTTGACATCGTTTACATTCTTTCTTGTTTTAATAAATGATAACCGCTTTTGTCGTGGCGCTGTAAATAAAGTTTCGCAACAAACACCCTCCATTCAATTAACTTTTTCCGGTTCACTGTTTGAAGTGAGTCAGAAAATTGGACGTACAATGCAACACTTCTCCGTAGTTGGTTGCAACGAAGATGCAAACACTGACTAACAGTAAATTATGTGACTGAGCTTGGGAAGGACGACGTCCGGCACTGTCGTTACAATAAGCAACTGCAGTGGATCAGCCCTTTTCTGCAACATGCGAACTTAAGGTAGTACCTCATCGACGTGTGCAGACAGAAGAATACTGCTCGGGAAGCTTTGAAAGATATTAAAAAATACGTAATTGTCGCATAATACGGACCTCTGTAACCTTCGGTGAGATTGTCAGCTTTTCCGGCTTCACATAATTTCGGAACACATCGAATACCGATAAATTTCGCGTTTGGCTAAAAAATGTTTCATGTGCTATTTTAATTCGTAGTGATTCGCTTGTTTAAGAAGCAATGAAGCGATCGATGGAATGTCAACATTGATTAAACCTTGTCACATTGTCACTCAATCAGTGACATGGGCTGGGCAGACATTTCTTTACTTCATTCAAATTAACACTAATCGCAAAACAACACTTGAGAATGCTTGTTCTCATCACACAACCGTAGATGATAATTCAACATACGAATCACAGGTCACAAGAAATGGACAATCGCGTGCCCCTCCTGCCATTCTTGAGAAGATCCTACGTGAGGGAGAAGAAAGCAGCGGCACCACACGCGGGTGAACGATGGTTACGTCAGTAATCAAAACAATATTCACGTTTGTGTTAGAACTCGTACCTTCGTGTCAGATTTCTTCTCAGCGTCATCGTCTTCCTCGGCCTTTTCGACTTCTTTCTCCGAAGCTTTGGCCTCTTTCCCTTTTTCTTTCCGTTTCCGCGCTTTTGATTTGCCAGTGTCTTCATCGGCATTCTCTTTAATAGCTTTCTGTGAGCAAGGTTGCTCACACGATTAGGAACTTCGGAGTTAATCACCAATGAAATTTACTGTGGTTATATCCAACGTTTTGGTGTTGATATCAACGTGTTAGATTAACCTGATTGGGGACAAATTACCTGAAACAATCAGCCGCGATTTTATTAGTTTATTTTTAGCGATAATGGGGCGGTGTGCTGACTGCTTTCTTATTGTGAAGCTGCACAAAGCGTGAAGAAGGTTTCATGCAACCGCAATGATCGCGATTTCCAATTTTGAAAAGGTTTAGGTGATTCCAAGTTTGAAGTATGTGTGGTGCGCTAAAATCAAGGAGTTTTGGTCAGCAACACTTTTCAAAACCAAACAACGTAGGTGCAGCCGTCATTATGCTGGAAGCCTGATTTCTTGCAACACAGATCGTTGTTTTGTTCAGATGTTTTTGAAACGCTACGAAAAAGCGACAAATTCATTCAACAGAAAGGCTTTTTTAAATGCCAGATTACACGCACTACGACATTTAACACCACGCGCAGATTAGGGGTAGCTGAAAGTGTCGCAACAAATCCATAGCTCATGAGACACATCTTGCGGTTTCTGTTTACAGGTTAAGAGTTTTGCACGTCAACGCTAACCGGCAGGCAAAATGTCAGCGATGGGAAGTTGCGACGCTACAAAGCTGAAGTCTGCCAACATAAGCTGATGAAGCCGCTACGACTTCCCTATGTGCGTACATCCGCAACCGCAAGTCGATACTTAGGGAGTGAGAATGACTGTTGTAACAAAACCAGAAGCTGAACAAAATAAAACTCTTTCGCGGAAGCTCAACCGGCGTTAAAAGCTACAAGCCACAGGAAATGTTTGAAGCGGATTTTCAAACTGGTTCCTTGACCTTGATCAGATAAACGCAGGGTCGAACAGAATCAGCGAAAATCACCCAAATCTTTCCAGCAAAACGTGTTGTGGTCATTTTAAGGTTATGTTCTCGGCATACTCATCGGAAAAGGGGGCAAGCCACCCCCACGGATTTTAAAATTTGACATTTTCCTATTAAATTTTCAGCAAAAGAGATTGTTTTCTTAGTTTCGACTGGAAAAAAATGAAATTTCACCATTTTTGGCCCGTTTTGACTACCTCTGGAAAAATCCACTATGCCTTCCCGCCCTGGAAAAAATCTTTCCGACGTCCATTGTTCTCGGCACATAATTCGGGCAATAAACTTACTGCAGCCAGGCGCGTGAAGTTGCCACGTAACTGCATAAAGCTTACATAGAGTAGTTCTACCGTTTCCCAACTTTACAAAAACACATGAAATATAACGAACAATGGGTTTTATAGCGACCCGTCTGCATGTCAAGCTTCGTGAAAAGCGCAAGAGATGACTTCCTCACAGTACCAGGTCGCATGAGAGCATACAGTAACTACCCAGATTAAATCCATAAACATATCGCAGTACAACTTACCCCGTCCTTGCTTTGCTTTAATTCCTTTTTGACTCGGTAGAACATTTTGCTCATTAACAGTCTGCGAATGTTTAAAAGAAGCAAACAATTCGGTTAATAAAATCTGATACTTAAATGTTGGAAAACGCAAAAAAACACGACAACGTGAAAGCCAGCTGACAGCAGGCTTTCATCAGGGCGAATCGTACGAAAAAGCTAAGTAGTGGAAGCCATCAAACACAGAAAGAGCGCAATTGCTATAACATAGAGATAAACACCAAAAGAAGGCAAGGGATGCAACAAATAAAGTGTGCGGCTAGAGTATGAGCGGTAGAAGCTTGTTAGCAACACCCAAGTGAAAAACGAAGTGAACTATACTCGATCCACTATTAAGTCCTCCATAGCTAAACGCTGCTTTGTACACTACAAAAGAGATCCGACGATCTCTCATTAACAATGCTGGGTGTCGAATTGCTAAAAAAACGATTCGGTACAGCGTTGTTTGGTAAAATCATTTTCTAACGCAATGGGTTTAACTCCGATGCATGTTCGCTAGAGTACTTATTTCTGCATGAACACTTTTAATGCAGTCGACATGCTTTTTCCTTGAGTTGAAAGAGCCTTTTCTTTTACCAATATGATTTTGATCGTAATCGCTACAAGGTACGAAGTTAACAGCGCTTTGGCGATCAAAAATGCGGATGGGACCTTTTTCATTTCTTGTAATACAGTTGATTGTAGTCGTGGATTTTGAAAGCGACCTGATTTACGGTCTTTTAGGCATGTTTGAAGTTTTTTGGTTAATCCGCGATAATACGGCAATACCAGAAGCTTGGGTCTCTAACAGTTTCTCAGCATTGGTAGAATGTTATCGTGAACTTGCTAATGCGGCGGGATAGCCGTTGTGCCTGAGGGGTTGTTGAATGCGCTTCTTTATGGCTGCTTTCATTCGAAGTTAATAGTGCCGCTTTAGATAGCAATGCCTTCACAGCCACGTGTTTATGTTTCAAAGGATGCTCAGAGCAAAAGTTAAAGCATCTGTTTATCTGTCTGTGGGCGTTGGTTTTGTAGATATACACGGAACAGTCCAAACCACGGGTGAGATTACGGTTTAATTTCGCATCAAGTAAGGCCAGAACTCCATCACTTTCTATTCGGCAGTTTAAAAAAAATCGAACAAGCCACATATTCAAACGAAGTGCCAGCCCGTGATCATANGTGCGTTGCAGCATTGCGCTTAGTTCTGTGCGTTTACCTTGGTGTGGCGTAACAAGANAACTTAACGGGACAGGAATTATAATAATCAAAAAACGCTTAAACACGCCCTGTATAGCAAGCACGTTTCATCGGCAAGAAATGTCACATACNGTTGACATAATCCTACATAGCATGTTAAGTCAGCACAAGTAAGAAACACAACTGGCAACTCTCACTTTTCCATGAAAACGACCGCATCTTCTCTGCAAGTGAAGATCGGATCTTGCTTCTTGTTTGACTTGGCCCATTTTGAACTCATCAGTGTATCCACGGCTTTGGAACCTACAACAAGAAAGGACGAAACATCAGCACGTAGGAGATTGCTGTACACGAAAGCGAAACAGCTTGAGCTAAAATCTTTTACTAGATTGTCGTTAAGGTTTCAGTCAAACGTACTGTCGGGACAGGCAAAGCGGTGATTAAATTCATTAGACAGTTTAGAAAACGTTTCAAGTTGATGATGATTTACTAACCGACCACTGTAAACAAAACTGGTAATCTCAAGCAACAGACAGCCATGTTTACTCAAAGAAGAAATAATTTTTCATATCATCCGACCTACAAAATAATCAACCGCCTCTTTGTTCATAACAGTTGACTTTTTCGGAGTCTTAAATCGAACATGTTTGGCGATCTGCAGTTCAACCTTGGTAGGTTCTTCTACTTTAATCTGCATGAAGTGAAACAATGACAAGCTAACAAATCCACTATAATTAAAGTCCCATCATGCAAAAACAGTAATTAGTAGCAAACTTCTTACAATCTGATGAGCATCGTCTACACTATCTTTGCACGCTTGTTCAACTTGAGGTTCATCTGTTTTTTTGACTTCAGGTACAATTGGAACTCCGAAAACACTGGCCATATTTCTACGCCTCACACAACACCAGCACCTGGCCACAGTGGAGAAGATAATGGCACAACATCAAGCTGGTTCAGCAGATAGGAAAAAGGGGAAGGAAGCGATGCAGCTGAGCTGACGCAACGAACCTTGAGTGGCGAAAAAACTAGCCGTCAAATAAAGCGGGATCTACCACTACTTCTCAAACAATATCATACTTACGCTCTGATTTCACCCAAATTTCTTTGCAATTTTCTGCAGGCTAGGTCTTATATTTTCAACTCGTAATAATTAAAGCTAAAGCAGCTATTTTTATCGTGGCAAAAGCTCCTCAGCTTACTGAAGGAAAAAACTGCAGTTGCAACAACATATGGTTTCCTAGCAGGAAAAACGGAGGAATAAAAGCATATGCATACGAAGAAGCAGTAGGCTTTTTAGTTGAAAAAAAGCTCAGAGGGTAACCTACTAGTATTTAGATTACAGATGAGGTTAGTCCAGCAGCAAGGTAGTAAAGAACTGATATAATCCTAATGAACCAGCTATGTCGGCTAACATGCCAATATCCACATGCCATCAATGCAAAATTTTGACAAAACGCCCTGATTTTCAAGAAAGTATACTGGTACTCATTGGAGCAAAAGTGTCATGCTTTTGAAAGAATGTATTGGGTAAACAAGTTAGAGCTTGCATCATTTTTGACTTAGACTGCTGTATATAACCTTTTCGTGAAACACTAAGATTCCTTAATGAATTATTTACTACTAAAGTTGTCAGTAATTGCTAAACAATTTGTGGAGGATACCTTGTTTTTGACTAAGACCTGGGTAAACAACTTTTTCATGAAATAGCAAAACCCTTGTCAAAATATATGCAAGACTGCAAGTTGGTAAAGAATACGAAAACTTTTTCAGAAATTTTCATTTACATATCTCTTCACCAACTCAGTGTTTTTCTTATACATGTAACAACTTGAATACATTTTACTGGATTAGCCTTTGTATTTTAGGTGGGTCTTGATACAAAACACAAGGCAAACATTTCAGGACCAAACTAAACACACAAATTAGAGAAAAAGCATCATTATTTTTTTGTGTAAGCATGGTATGGTGATTGAAATTATTGGCAAGAACTCACATACGGATTTTTCATTGGATCACTAAGGTCACATCTGAGGACGACATGCATAAATGTGTTTTCACTTAGTTATAGTTTGTTGAAAAAAAATCACTGATGAAGCTGCAGCATATCTGCTCAGCCTGAACTTTAAGATCCTTCTATATAATTGAATCAATGATACAAAGAGTCCTTGAACTTTTCATTTGAACTAATAAACTTTAACCTTGTTGAACTAAGACAATGTTTCAATGAAAACATGAAAAACTAACCATCGTCCACCACTACATTCACGGATTTTGCCATTCGTAGATTTTATCTCCAGCAGGCATTGAAGCTGATGTGGCTACTATGTTACAGACAGATAATAATCTTATAGTAAAGACCACAGAACACAATACTTAAAATTACAAATTGTCAAAATTGTTTCATAACAATATTCAAAACCAGAACAATGATATGGTACTGCCTTAAATTAAGCACAAAACCAAGGTTTTCTCATAGAAAGTACAGCATTTACATTGTAATCATACAACGCTTGAAATTATATTTGTACCATACAATGTAATATAAAAAGAAGTTACAGGTAACTTTTTGTGTAAACATGATTTCTAACTGAGACATTGTAAACTCAAGAGTAACAATCAACAACAGGAAAGGCTTTAATTTGGATTTCACATAACTTTTCAAAATTTAGATTACTTGTTTCTTTTCTCACTACACAGCACCCTACAAACAGAACTGGTTCACCCTGCAAACCTGTGCATTTATCCTGTAACATTCTACATCAAACACCAAATTTTCCTCATCTTTCAAGCACTGTTTGCTTTGTGCTTCTGCCAGCATAGGCAGGAAGTATGTGAATGTGTTCCCTTAAAATTCCTTGCATAGTAAGGATTAGGAATGCATATAATGAATATCAAATCCTACTGATTCGAATCCGCAGTGTTCAAATCCAAAAATTAGAGTTTTTCTCTATATTTACATTTGCAATAAATTTGGATTAAATTAACAGGTAAAATCGCGTAGTTGGCAAAACAAGTGGTTTCAACAAGTTTTGCAGTTATTTTGTAGTGGCACTCTGTGCTCCTAAGTAGGTGAAAGAAAGAAACAATCAACAACCTCACAGCACTGTGTACTGGCGCAATGAGCTAATTAACAGGTCGTGTAATCATTGATGGCACTCTAAAATTATGTGCGATCAGCTCATTTTGCTCTTGTTTTGTGTTGCTTCTTTTTTCTCAGATTGCAGAATTGGAACCACTCACACATGTGGTGTGCTTCTGAGTTCGGTAGTTAGGTGGTTTTAACACTTTGGCGTCCAGTAATGACTGAGGATTTCGCACTAAAAAAAAACAGATCGCACATGGCTTTCCGCAAGCGTAACTCTGGCACCAAAAGCGGTAGAGAGATGTTCAAAGGCTCAAAAGACTCGGCAAGTCTTCTAGCCTGCACTTAAAAAAAATTTTTTTGGTTGGGGGTGTGGAATTTTTCAGAGTAATGTCATAAATGGAAGACTTTTAGGGAACCTTGGCCCACTTCACCTGGCCCTGGGTCCAAACCATTAGATGATAGTATTTCACTGAAGTTTTTATTGGAAACTAAGCTACAATCTGAGCCTTTTGATACTTTGGATGACCTGCTGGGGTTTCGGGTTCAAAAGTTATTATATAAAAGAAACAAAATATTAGATTAATTAGTTAATTAAACAAAATTTTTTATTTTAGATCATAACTTTTGAACCAGAAACACTAGAAAGTAGATCAAAGGGTCAAAAGAGTCAGACTCGAGCCTAGTTTCCAATGAAAACTTTAGCGAAACATTTTGGCTTAGCAGTTCGGATCTAGGCCAGGTAACATGAACCAAAATGGCGCAAAAACTACTTTACTTACGACGTCACTCACAAAAAAATCTGCAATCCTCAACCAAAAAATTTTGTTAGAGTGCAGACTGGAAGACTTGCCGAATCTTTTGAGGGTTTGAACAGCTCTCTAGTGAAATCAGCATAGGAGCTATGGCGTTGGTAAGGCAACTGAAAACTGCTGATTTTAGGCCGATTTCCAGGTATGATATATTCGTAGACCGGTCGTCAAGGTGTTAAGGTTAAACTACACTGAGGATGTGGCAAGAGTTGCCAGGCACAATCTTTTGTTGGTGTTATTGTGTCGGGTAATGCGGTGCCATACATGGCTTGGCTACTTCTGGACACAATAAAACAAACAAAGGATTGCCCTTGGCAACTCTTGGCTTGTCCTTAGTGCAGATTGCCCTTTACTGTTTAATGCTCATGTGTGGGTGTAACTAGTGAGCTTGGAATCATATTGCTAATAACCTGAGTAGATAGAAAGAATTAGGCTAATAGGCTATGCCAGGGGCTAAAATTTGTTCATTTGCAAACATTTATCCCAACCTAATCAGAGTTCAGGTATGCTGCCACCGGCATTTGGATTTTAGCTATCATCATAGCACAGGAAATTTGCAAAAGCACCTCAAAAACAAGCAATAGAAGTTTCTGTAGATATGTTTTTCTGTTTTTTAAACAAACTATTCATAAATGAATAGTCGATATGCTGATATTCATATATGACAGGTTATTCTGGAATAGGATTCAAAATAAAGATTCCAGAACTTCTAAATGTTCCATAATGCACATCCCTATTCCCTAGTAAGGATCATGAAACATGGCAAAATTGAATTTAACTATCAAAACAACACTGTACAAAAAATATTATAAATCCCCAAAAGTTAGCGAAGGTTTTGAAACATGTTTAAGTGGCAGTGTGTGGAATATAGTTGATTATTTACAAGTTAGTCTTCTAATGTTTCTTGTTTGTCTGTACAGAGAATTACTAAGAGAACAAAGCAATTACCTAGAGAAAAAAACTTTACATAAAAATGTGATGTTATGCAATATGTAACACTATATACAGTCTAGACCAGTGATTATCAACATGGTCCAAGTGGACCACTGCTGGTCTACCTGGAATTTCTAGTAGTCCACAAAGTGTTCCAAGACTAAGATTGAACACATCCTTGAGTGCACTAACCTATGTGTAATACAGTTTCAACTATTTGTTCATGAGGTGTCCGCATAGCTGTGGTCCATCAAAGTTCTTTTTTCAAAAGATGGTTCATGGGCCAAAAAAGGTTGAGAACCACTGGTCTAGACCAGTGAACCATTTGACTCCAGATGAACTGTTTTTTTTTCAACATTAGAACTCAATCTCAAAATGCTCCACTGTGGGGAGTGCACATAATGTTGGGAATTACTAGACTAAGCTGAAACTTCATGGGGTCCACACCACCTAATTGCACTTTTTTAAAAAGCAAAATTTAATTGAAGCTAAGTCTTGATCAGGTTTTCAACTGTTGCAACCTGCTGGTTGGTGTGGTGTTGAATACAGGCAATTCACCACGAACGGGGTGTGCACGAAGAATAGCACATACATGTAAGTGGTGCAAACAAGCAATAATAGAATAATCATAGCACGTGATCTCATTGTCACTTGCTGCCACATTGTGACACTTTGTGTGCATGTCGCTTGGGTTTTCTGATTGCAACACAACTCTACATAATACAACAGGCATTGAACTAAAAAATATCAGTAACATAATTTATGCAAACGATTTTGTTCAATGCAGAAACACTTCAAATTTGTTTTTATTTAATGATACTGGTTTAAAAAACTAATGCAATAGTTATATTTTCAAAATCATGCCCAGAGTTAAATAATTTCAAGTTGGTTGGCTATTCAGATCATTACCGCTTTTCAACCCTAGCCTACGTATCTGTAAAGAAGTCTTCCAGAGTAGAAACCAGCCTCTGTACAAATACTGAGCGGGGTTCTGTTGGATACCAGATGAAAATATTTTCCTCTTTAAATTTCATACATTTATATACAAAAACTATGAAGAGAAATACTAGATTAATTAACTGAAATACTTGCTTGGTTTTTAATTACAGGTGTTTCAGGAAACTGGCAAAATATGGAAAACTTTTAGAAATAGTCTGGTATCCAGGTCATTTTCCCAGGGAAAACCTCAGTACCATAATTGTTAATGAAACCCCAAGTAATATCTTACAACTACTAATTTTTTTCAGTTTGCTCAAATTCAACTTCATCTGTATCATGCATCTACCAAACTTGTTCTGTACAGTTTTTTTTATTTCCACTCCTTTGCATGTCCCTGCACCAAACATAATTGATTTATTTGCCTTATCATTGCCCACTACATATTTTAACTTTGTTGATAGTTAACCTAAGAAATTTTCATGAAAACAAATTTTTATTGAAAACAGCATTTGTCTGTTAAAAATCACTGCGAAAGGTTTGATTGTCCTGGATTACCACAAATAAATAGAACTAATTAAATTTAAAAAAAGAGTTTTGAAATGCCAAAAGTGACCATTAAACAATAATCGTTTAACAAGTTCATTGCCGGCGTATGAATATATCGTACTTTGAAATCAGCCTAAAATTAAGCAGTTTGCATGTGTCTTAGCGACGGTCCAACTCCTTCGTTGAATGCACTAGAGAGAGCTGTTCAAACCCTGAAAAGACTCAGCTAGTATTTTGACATTCCTTGAACATAAAATCACATGTATGATTCATTGAAAATTGATCAAAACTTACCTCATGCTTGTTTTTTCTTCGTTTTCTGTCTGACATTTTTAGTTCATAACATGTGGAAATGCCAGATGAGGCCAAAGCCACAAAATTTTCAGGCAGCACAAACAGAATAAACTATTATCTAAATTAAAAAAATGTTAACTATTCTGAAAAAACAGTGTTTAGCATTTATAACCACACAAATTTCCTCAATTAAACTAGATCCACTCCTTTGAGCACATAGCCATGCTCTCTTCATCTGTAATTTTTCCAAACTATGTTCTATGTTTGTTTGTTTTTTTAACTGCACTTATTTTATTTCCAACTATTGTTTTCTAATACTTGTCAATAAGTAAAAAACAGAGTTGGTTGACTAGATGAATCCCATGGTCCTTTACCAATCATATGTGATAATCTGTGTTTACAATGATCAATCCTCTTGCCATTGTGTTTTAATTTATTCTAATTTCCACTGATATTAGTTACTTTTTTGCATGATCGCTTTTTGTATTGTTTGTTTATTAGCTGAGTCATATGAAACAATCAATCAATCTTTCAACCTCCCCAAACAGGACAAAATAATATAAACTATGGACTGAATTTAGTGTCCCCTTGATACCATGTCTTCTTTCGGAACTTTCACAAGTATACTATCTGCTATTCTACATAAATTTAATTTTTTTTCATCTCAGACTCTAAGTCCACGTCCTGTTTCATATTAGTGCACAAGAAAGAAAAAAAGCAATAACACACAAAAACAGTTACATACATATGAGTATGCTTGAGTGTTATGAGATAGAAATACCACAAGTACACAAATGGAAAATATATGCTAGTGGACGCATCACTCTCTCATCAGTCACAGATATTCTGCATACATAATACAGGACACATAATTTATGAAATAGGCGAAATATATACCAATTGGTTCCATGACTATTGAGACCAATTCTATCTGAGAACATTTATTTTAGATTACATTCATTTTACGCCATTTCGAAGTGAAGTTGTTTTGATTTACTGTGTATCACATTTTTATGATCTACCTTTCACTTCTTTGCAGAAGACGTAAAGTTTTGCAAGGGGACTTTACATTTAAAGTTTTGCAAGGTTCTGCCTTTCCATGTCCAGGGATGATTCATGCTGCTTTGTAAATGCACTCGCATTTTAAAACACCACAGAGGCCAGCAAACTCTTCATGTTTCAGGTTTGGATGGGAGCGTTGCACCTCTGAAATGTTATTTAGACCAAGTCAAGGAATTATATGTTTTGCTTTCCTGCCTGTTTCCTTCATCAAGGCGCCACAATAGTTTCAGTTTGTAACTGAAAAATGAAAGGCGAGAAAAGAAAAAAAGGTCTTTTTGCGTTGGTCAAAACAATCACAGGAGAAAATCAAATTTCATGGCCTTTGAGAAGAGAAATTTAACTGCGTATGGGCAAAATGTCTGATGCGTGATCTTTACAAATGCAACTGTTTTAGAAGATAACATTAATTCCGAAAAAAATCTCACCATGTCTTCAATAGCACATTGCTATTGGGCCAAATAATGCGAACATGTTTCTCAACCACTTTTTTGAAAAAAATGAAGATGCAGGGGCTTCTTCATTTATACTAAATGTTTCATGATGATCGTCATTTCAAAATTTTTGGCGAATTCTGCTATTCTTCCGAATCAAAGTTATCTGCTAAAACAGTCGCATCTGTAGAGGTCACACGTCAGACATTTTTCTTAATACAATGCAAAAAGACCTTTTTTCTTTTCTCGTCTTTCATTTTTTAGTCAAAAACTGAAACTATTGTGGTGCCTCGATGAAGGAAACTGGCAGGAACACAAAACATGAATTCTTTGACGTAGTCTAAATCACATTTCAGAGGTGCAACGCTCCCTTCCATACCCGAGGTGCGAAGTGTTTTCTGGTCTTTGGGATGTTATAAAGTGCGCGTGCATTGACCAAGCAGCATGAGTCACCTTGAACACGAAAGGGCAGAACCTTGCAAAACTTCAGGTCTCTTGCAAAGAAGTGGAAGGTAGATCATAAAAATGTGATTCACAGTAAATCAAAACAGCTTCACTTTAACATGGCGTAAAAATGAATGTGGTCTCAAATGAAAAAGTCTCATGTGAATGTGTTCTCAAATGTAGTGGTCCCACAGTCTCAATTGTCTGCACACCATACCAATTATATCTAATAGTTCCCTTCTTAGACTGTAAGAGGAGTTAACTAAAACATCACTATTTGTACCTATACCACATCAAGAAAGCATGTTGCTCAACAACCTGTTGTTAAATTTTATTCATTCGTTAATTTTTATGCCTACTTTTCCACCAGGGAGGGTTGCGCAGACAGCTGCCCTAGGAGGATTTGGAATAGCCCATAGTCAACAGCAACTTCAGATAATTCTGCTGGCTGCACACCAAGACAGAACAAAGCAAGGTTTGAGATGTAGCCACTCCACCTGGTGTTTGAACAAACTCTGGGCTGATTTCCCATGGGTTAGCCAGCAGGACTTGCTTCGTCAGTCTTCTGTGGAGCATTCTGGACAAAACAACCTGGCTACAATCTCTCGCTTTGGAGAAGTAGCTCAACGTTAAGCGCTTCATGAATCTCACAGCTGTGTGCTTTGTTGTGAAGTGTCACACTTTGAACTCTTCACAAAATCCCATCTCTGCTGCTTGTTCTTGAGACAGCAATTTCAGTCATTACCCAACATCCATTACCATAGGTGAGGATTAGAACAGAGACCGATTTAAAAATGACAGCTTTGCAGTGTTTAAACCTCCCGTTTTGTGTCCACAGTGTGATAAATCTCACCCAAAACTGCGTAAGCTGTACCAATCCGTGTATCTATCCCCTTGTTCCGCCTTACATCACTTGCAACCACCCCTAGGTACCACCTGGGCAGTGCATTGCCGTCACTTGCTAGTTGCTACATACACTGCCTTGGGTCTCTACAGAGGCATAATACCTGTCTTTTTAGTGCTGATTTTCATTCCATGTTGGTCACATGCAGCTGGTTGAGAAAACCGATAGTATGTATGCTGAACACTCTGTTGCAAAGATGCTAGCAGTATCAAATCGTCGGCAAAAAGTATATATACAGTTGATTTTGCAGCTCCCAACTGTGACTTCCTAGTCAACTTGTCTGTGACTGTATATGCAATTCATACAGACATTAAGAAGAAGAGTGGTGACAGCACACCCCTTGTCAGAATCTAACACCAATGACGTTACCTCTGAGTAGCGTTGGACAGGTTGCTCACGTACGCCGACACCTTGGGTCACTTCGCAAGAAGCTAACATCACGTGTCGCACTCCTGAGGCGGCTTGCTGGTTCTGGCTGGGGTGCTGGAGCAATGTTGTGAACAGCCACCCTAGCCCTTTCTACTGCAGAGTACTGCGCTCCTGTCTGGTGCCGCAGTGCTCATACCTGCCTATTGACCCCACCATCAACGACGCCTTGCGAATTGTGACTGGATGCCTGCGTCCTACACCAGTGGACAACCTTCCAATCCTCGCAGGCATCCAACCTGTGAGTTTCGTCGCAGAGGAGCCATACATCTCTAAGACGCCGTGCCATGAAGCCTGGACACCTGCTCCACTCAGCGCTCACCCGTCCATCAGGTGCAGCTGCACGGTGCCTCAAATCGAGACACCCATTTGTAACCGCTGCACAACAACTCATCAGTACTTCTGACAACAACAACATACGTGCAGCACAGTGGACGGATCATCAATGGAACGCGGAGTGGGTGGACAACCCCACAAGACTCCCCACTTCAATTCCAGACACCGGTATAGCCAACCCCAGAATGACCCTCCCAAGAAAAGCCTGGGTCCAGCTCAACCGCCTCCGTACCGGTGTCGGTCGTTTCTGCTCCTGCCTGTACAAATGGAGTATGGCCTCCTCAACGGCCTGCGAGTGTGGTGCAGAACAAACCGTTGACCATGTTGTCCTCCACTGTCCAATCCACCGACCCCTCCACGGACTACACGGCCTGACGGTTCTGGACGATGAGACAACCGAATGGCTGCTCAACACCTGCCCCGGTATCTAGGCGGGCTAGCAGTGGATAAAACAAAAATCGCTCAAACGAAAGAAGAACCAATGATGAACGGTTGTGATTAAACTTCCCTGACATGGACACAAACGTCTGAGCAGGAATACAGTGACTTTACCACCAGTAACAGACATCCACTAACACTGTAATTATGTAACACTCCCTAAAGCTTTTCATGAGGAATCTGGTTTNATGACAAAAANATGTGTAAATGTCTTTGGCATACTTGCACGATTTCTCAAAAATTTGAGGGTGCTACGGCCGGGATGAAAACTGCACTGAGTATCCTCAGCTTTGGTTCAATTACTTCGCAGGATCTTTTTTCAAAGCACTCGACATAAACTTTTCCAAGGAGGCAAAGTGAAGGAATTCCTCAATGGTTGGTGTAAGGAACTCCTTCATGATTCAAGACTTTGAGCATTTCAGGTCAGAGTTTTTCACAGCCTGCAGCCTTTAGCGTTTTGACAGCAAGGAAGACTTTGGCTGCAATTGATGGTATTTTCTTCCCAGAAATATACCTTGTGTACTCACTGTTGTTGGTTTATTACAAAACACAATGGTCTGTTTACAAAAAAATTGTAACTAGCAATTGAATAGATACAGCACTGTTTACCACATAAAACTGGTTCTAGGTGAGAAATCACAACCAGATTCATACATTAGGTGCACTGCAATGTAAGGCTCACTTTCAATTTGACAAAATTAAAGGTTTTTAAGTGCACCATATGGTCATTTTTCTCGAATAGCATCTTTGTGGTAAGGCATAAAGTACATCATATTTTTGATAATGAAGCAGAAAAGAAGATTTAAAAATTTTGGAAATATCGGTTATCGGCCCATGAATGGCCGATATGTCGGTATCAGCCTAAAAAATGCCATATCGGTCGATCTCTAATGGCAACTGAGGCATTTGAAATAGCTCATGATGATTGAAGAAACAATAGAATTAACCTATATGTACAGCATCCAAAATCAGCAGGTAAAAATCTGTGCGGAATGAGATTCAATATACCCTCNNTCAAAAATAAATAAAACATTTAAAAATGATTAAGTATATGAAACCAAGTTAACAGTTGCAAGCTCAAACACAACTTGCCAGACTTTTCAATTGTTGATACTGATACCATGTTTGCATTAATGTTCTAAATGGGACCACACAAATTGCTGAAACGTTGAGACACAAAATATTAATATTTGATTTACACCTTCGGCTCTGGATTGTTTTTACCTTTAAGAACCACGTGAGCCACTTTTTTACCGTCACTTTGCAACACCATAACTCACCCGCTGATTACGCTAGAGAGCTGTTCAAACACTCAAAAGATGCGGCAAGTCTTCTAGTTTGCATTTAAAAATTTAAAAAAATTGAAAAGTTTTATATTTTGGGCTTTCTGTGAGTGACGTCATATTGCACCTATAATGCAAAAATAATGGTGATTTAAGTGATGCTGGTGTTTACAGAACTGCTTCTCTTTCAAATATTTTAAAAGTATTTGAAAATTGCATTTCACTATTTGTTGCTACAACTGACAACCAGTTTGGCTTATACTATAGTCCAGGGGCGGCCAAACTACAGCTTGCAAGCTGCATGGGCTCTTTGAGCTTTCCGAAAAATTCTTGTTTTTTATTTCTATTGAAAAGTGTCAAATGGTACTGACTACTGTGGTAGCTAGCATGCCATACAGTATTACTTTTGCAAGTGGTTCCAAAAAGAAGTATCTCACAGAAGCGTAAATTACGAATAAATTAGTGTTTTCCGATTTTTATGTTGCGGCTCTTTGTAACTTCGGTTTTACGATATGCGGATCATATGTAATGCAGAGTAGGTTTGGCCAACCCTGCTATAGTCATTAACATGGGAATGATATGAGTGTGTTTATACTCAAACAAATTCAAAATTGTAGCATATTTCATAAACAAAGATGCCATACAACATTTTTATTTGTAGAAGCATCAATTCTAAGGCAATTGGCAGAACTAATCACAGTTTATTGTTTGCGAAACTAATTAAGGATAATGTACTTATGCACACAATGAGATGAAGTAACAAGAATCAGACCATGCCAGCAAATTGGGGCACTTGTCTTTAAGACCCATTCACTATAACCAATGGAGTTAGATAAAGAATAATTCTGAGTCCGTATCTATTTGTTGGTCATCTTGATAAGCTTTCACTCTAGCTGGGCACAATCATAGTTGGATACTCTGTGAAAAAAATGATTGTGAATCACGTCATATTTACTGATAATATATGTAGGCCTATTTTTGTTCCAGACTCACTGACCTTCAACACCTGAATATTTGTGCAATCATACTTCTGAATATGGGATTGTTTTCAACCACTACAACACAGTTGATGTACTTTTCCCCTTAAAATGTATTAACTGCAACACTGGTTTCCTTTCGGAAGTGTGACGTTTGCCAATCACTGCAACTGAGTCAAATATCTTAGTGCAGGGACAAAAGACATGTCCCCCAACTTTAGGAAAGCGGGGACACAGAATTTTTTGTGCCTCAATACTTTGTGATTTGGTGCCCCAATACTTTGTGACAGTACAACACCATGGGCGTAGCCAGGGGGCACTTAGACTATGGTCAGTGGTGGACTTAGGGTTGGGGAAACCTCAGGCAAGGCTGAAAAGGGGGACCCTCTAATGGTGTCATATTTAATCAACTGTGATAAGACCTTTTGATTAACCCTTTGAGAGCCAGCCTATGAATATATCGTACCTAGATTTTTGGCATAAAACCAGCAGTTTTCGATTGCTTTACCAACGCCATAGCTCTTCCGCTGATTGCACTAGAGAGCTGTTCAAAAACTTAAACGGATCGGCCAGTCTTCTAGTCTGCACTCTAGAAAATTTTTTTGGCTGGGGTTGCGGATTTTTTGTGAGTGATGTCATAAGTGAAGTAGTTTTTGAGTCATTTTGGCTCGTGTTACCTGGCCTAGGGCCCAACCGCTATGCCAAAGTGTAAAGCTAAAGTTTTCATTGGAAACTAGACTCGAGTCCAAGTCTTTTGAGCCTTTGATCTACTTTCTAGCGTTTCTGGTTCAAAAGTTATGATATAAAATAAACAAATTAATTAATTATCTAATTAGTCAAATATTTTTATTACTTTAGATCATAACTTTTAAACCCGAAACCTCAGCAGGTGATCCAAAGTATCAAAAGACTTGGATTGTAGCCTAGTTTCTAGTAAAAACTTCAGCAAAATACTACCATCCAACGGTTTGGGCTTAGGGCCAGCTGAAATGAGCCAAGATGTCCTAAGGCCCTCCACTTATGACCTCACTTACTCATAAAAATAAAAAATCCGTCACTCATAAAAAATCCACACACCCAACCAAAAATTTTTTTCGAGTGCAGACTAGAAGACTTGCTGCGTCTTTTCAGCCTTTGAACAGCTCTCAACCACTTTTGGTGCGTACGCGTGCACAAAGCCACATGTAATCCGGTTGTTTTGGCGCGAGAATCCTGAAAAGCAACCGGACACCAAAGTGTTAAGTCTAGGAAGGTGATATGCGAGCCAACCAAGGATACGTTCCTGAAACTACGCCATGACTGACAACAAAAACTGCAAAAGGGTATTCATTACACAAATTCAAAAACATTGAAAGTTGGGAGGACAAAGCTAGCAACACATAAAAGTGAAGTGATAGCAAGCTGGCATCGCCCCCACGAGCTTTACAGTTGCTGATGTGGACCCCTTTGGAAGCAGAGCACTTACATATTACAGTTGCTGATCGGGGACCTTTTTGAAGGAAAGGTCCTCACACATTACAGTTGCTGTTGGGGGCTCCTTCAAAAGCAGAATACTTTCGCATTACAGTGGATGTTGGGGCCCCCTTCCTAAGCGAAGTACTTAAACATTGCAGTTGTTGTTGTTGGCCCTTTGAAAGCAGAGTGCTTTCTTATGATCTGTTTCAATGTGTATTGTATATGTGGATAATAAGTTTTTCACCAAAAACGAAAAAAATTTACACACGGAACACCTCGAGGGAGCCTTTGAAAAGGCGGGCCCGATGCAAGTGCCTCGCTTGCCTTCCCTTAAACACACCTCTGACCATTGTCTCCAAAATATATCATTTCCACATGGTTGCCAAATTCTTTACAAAAGATCTGAAAGTGTTTGTTCACTTATGGCAAAAACATTTTAAAAAATGGCTAAGTTTTTGACAATATTGACTTTTTGATATATCAAATGTTTTTTTCAATTCATATTTTATCCTCACAATTTTATTTTTAAAGCTTGACAGTTGAAAAAGGATTTATTTTTATGGGTATCAAGATGTGGAAAATGATTCCTTTTGATTCATAGTCAAACTCAATATAATATTTCAGTTTGAATGATTAGGCCCACATACAGAATCAGTGCTGCTACTTTTGATGTTTCAACATCAGATCTGGTGTTTCGATAAAATTTCTGATGCCTGATATTTTGGCAAAAAATCTGATTTTGACTATGCTGTTGCTTGTTTCCCAAATATTATATCCTTTTCGAATGAAGATGAGTTAGATTCATGATTTTACAGTTTCTTTCATCAATATTTCATCGTCATATGTGTTTAGCAATCGTTTCAAACTGAAGCTCTCTTTATAGCATTGGGAATAACATATACGCTACACATATAGCCAACTTTTCCATTTAATGATGTACTTTACTGTTTTGGTTTCAACATGGGTTATCACACTTTGTTAGATACTGGTAATGGAAGCATTTAGCTTATATTATACTGTAGGCTAATGTGAAAATCTGATGTTGACAAAGGCAACAATCTGATGTTAACTAGACTATCCCAAGTGGCAACACTGTCACTGTACAGAATCATTGCTTCAAATCAGGTCTGCACTAGGTTACTTGGAAAGCTTGAAGTGCCAAAATGATCAACATAAATTTGTTGCAGGCCACAAAAGACCTAGGTACACATCACATTTGCTGTTGTGCATCACTTTACCTAGGTCCGCAAAAGACCAATCTTTTTTATTTGGCAGTGCCTACAGAGCTGACCTTGGATCTTTAAATTTGAAACCTTATTCAACCATCTCTTGCAACGTGACAGTAACATACGACAANAATGCTGTAGACTTGGTAGAAACATAGTACACGTAAAAGGTAAGCCTAAAACCTCATGCTTACATTAACCTTAACCTAACTGTAGCTCTAACCTTAATGCTAACCTAACGCATAGCCCTAAACCTAAAGTTTGGAAAGTTTTGCAAAAAGTAAAGGAAAGTGGTCCCATGAATTGAAACATGCAACCAGTCACTATTATGAAAACGTTAAGTCGCTAAGAGAGGCCAATCGAAAACTGTTGGCACACCAGACCTGAAATGTATCTGCTACGCTACCAGGACGATGACGCTTGAGTGACAAACTGACTAATTTATTTGAACCATGTCATGCAAGGTGGCGCAGTCGAACAAGTTTTGAAATAAGATCCATGGGTAGTTCTGTAGCCACTTCCTTTTTATTTCGTTGTAGTTTGGAAAAAATTCTGCCATGATAATTAATTATCTGAAGAACAAGCTTTTGCAAATTTTCTGCAATCGAGACTACTCTTGCAGGCCACAGAAAAGATCCNAGGGTCACTTGTGGCCTGAAGACCTAGGGANATCGGGAGCGTGGGAATGACGGGGTCAATGCCTCTCCTGTCCTTTCATGAAGGGGGCAGAGGNGCNTTTTCATAACAGTATCATAGGTAATTTCATGGTTTATCAAGATCAACTTGAAACAAGTTTATTGCAGCTATTTGTGCGACAAGTACCCAGAAAATTCAGAAGGTTTTCCATAACTTTTTAATAATTTTATGTCAACATGGTTGTTGAAAAGAAACAAGCATAATTGGTGTACTGTGTTTTTTTGCTTTTCAAAGTTTCCATTGCCTTCAACTCTTTTATTGTTCCCACTGCCTTGCCACTGCTCTGACATTTTTTGTTTACACTGAAACATTTCAGTCATCATTGCTGAGACATTTTGGTCACTGAAACATTTCAGTCATTTGTCTCACTTTGTATTAAAACTCACCATCACCATAAATAACAGTGTTTTTTAGCGTATATTTTCAAACATTCTGACCGAAATGGCTTAATTTTCTTCAGTTATTTCACAAACGTTTCGTTTCGGTCTATGACCGAAAAAATAACAGCTTTGATGTCCATGCGTGGGCTGTGTCTTGTGCAGGCCTGCTATAAACGAAATGCACATAAATGTAAGTCTAACAGGACTTGAAACACAGTGCACAGTGACATCAAGTCAATGTAAAAATAAAGATATACGCAGTTAAGATTGGTTGATTTATATTTATGTATGTCATTCGATCAAATGTGCCAAGTGCGGAATGACACATATATGTCATTCCTTTTGCAACTTCGTAACTTTTGACGATTTCGGCTAATTGCATACCGGTTAAACGTATAAACTGCTTCATTGCATAGGATTCTAGAATCTCAAACCAAAGCTATTCACACGTGAAAAAAATAGTCCGGTTAATTGCAAACCGGTTATTCGCATAGAA
>JGI24159J19872_10000409_pt1 | contig 36972 bp, 20 predicted proteins | sample Ectturendosymbi4_FD_19872 | JGI IMG/M metagenome (IMG submission 19872) | reverse complement strand
ATCACTAAAACGCCGCTTCATTTTTTCCCCCCCNAAAAAAAAAAAAAAACACTCTCGGATCATTTTCTCCTCCAGTGAGGAACGAACTTCGACAGCAGTTTTTTACCAACGTGTGTGAACGCACCTAACTCTGTTGTCGTTTGTAACCGGGATGTCCTGTCCGCCAGGCACGAGTTCAGTCACGGACGTTTCGCCAAAGCGATCGTCCACCACAGTGAAGTCAAGATGGAGTTGGGAAACATCCTCGCAAGCTCGTATTGACATCAGGTTCCTGTCGCAAGCATGCAAGCGATTGCATGAAAGCTCAGCACGAATCTCTCTCACGCAAGACTATCCTGAAGAACTTCAGCAATACAGGAATGATTACCCTTAAAGGTAAGGTTGAACCTTATTCCATATACTATTTCCTGCATAAATCCGCTCTAAACTAAACTTCTTAAGACTAGATGAAAAGTGTCTGAGGTGATCTAGGTAAATTTATGCTGAATATTGAGGTTATAACCAAATTTATGACAGCCTCATTTGCAATCTGATTGCTGCGACAACAACTGCGTCCCCGAAATAACGAAACTGAATCGAAACACAATCAAATCTTTTGCGTGATCGTGGATGAGAAGGTCAACTTCAAACACGAGAGCTGCAAACAAGATACGAACCAAAAACGCATAATAAAGTAAACGTGCAACTGGCCGTTGCTTGGAAAACCAGCATCACTAAAACTTTATGCTTTTTGGAAATATAAGTTAATTACACCCAGTCACATCAAAACAGCAGTCTCTGAAGATCTTCGCAAAAGACATTCAGACAAAATTGCGCGGGGCAGCGAAGAAATTTTACCAACCTGTAGAAGTCAGGATCGAAAGACTGAAGATGGTTGATGTCGACGTCACTGTTTTTGTGACGCAGGAGCTTGCAAAGAAAAAAAGCTGCGAACGGCAGTTCAACTTGCATTCCCTCGTACAAGATCTGAAACGAAACACGATGATCACGGAGATGCACGCGCACACAACTCACTTCGTGTCTCGTACAACAACAATGATCATCGGTTAGTTTTCTGGTAAATGCAAACTTTTAAAATCTTCCACAGTTAGTTTGAAGATTTACGTTAAGAAAACATTGCGCAAAGGTTTAGAACTACAAAAAACTTTTCAATATTAGATTGTGGGCGTTAAAAGTTATGCAATCAATCATAGGAAGCGAGTAATTACTATATATTAATCAAACGCATCATGCACACCTGACATAACTGTCTGCAGTAATGCACTACACACGGCAACGGAGGGGCGAAGCATACAACGAAACCGATGCGAAGCATTAGCATACAACGGAAACGAGCACTTCATTTGAACAAGTTTGATGATTGAGGTTATTCAAACTTGCTCAAATTCAGAAGACTCAACCAAAATGATGGAGGCATCAAACCTCTCCTCCATAACAGAACTTCTGTTACTGTTATTGCAACACCTGCTTGCATTTACAACATGTTTTTTTTCTAACAATCCTCTCCGCACGACATTTCTTCCGTACTTTCCCTAAGCCTCCTGTTGCGATGGCAACTTACTTTTCCCAGCAGTCTGCCCAGGAAATTAAAGTGATGCTCGTAGTTATCGTACAGTTTCGAGGCGTAAGGGTTCGGGTAAAGCCCCAGGTCGTCGGCGGCGACGAAGAGGCCGCGGGTCGGATTGAAAGCGGAACGCACGATCTGCTGAAGGAACTCGCGCGTCACTCCTTCGCCGTAACCTGCTTCCGCCGCTCCAGCTTGATTGACGAAGGACACGCGGAGGACGCGTCGGAGGTCAGGTGCTGAAAGCGCGGTCGAGTGGAGTTAGGCGCACACACACACGGAAGGCAAAATGAGCTGAACGCGAGGTTTCTTAGTGAGGCGCGAAGCAGAAGTTGACAAATCGTTAAAGAACTTATGAGCAAGCATGCCGACCTTCGAAAATTTCAGCACGAAATTTAAAGTTTAAAAAACGCAAGTTCTGGTGAAAAATATTAAAAGTAAAGCTATAGGCGTTTCCTCGCAACTGCGTCGTAAACATCACGATGACTTAGCACTGAGAACCTGCTGCAACCTGCATGCAACAATGGAAACCGGCTTACCGTTTCTTTCGGACAAGTCGTTGAAAGCGTCTTCGTACAAGTACTCGCGGCGAACAGTGACTTGAATCACCGACGACCTTTCGCCGAAACCCGCATCGTGCAGCAGCACGTCACGATTCGATTCGCGCGACTCGCGATCCTGACTCAGCATCGTCTGCGCGGCGATGAATAAAGATTAAGGAAATGCTAACTGACAGAACGCGCTTTGTGTCAACTCACCTGCATTGCATTTCGCGGAGGGTATTGCTATGCCCAGGCCCGTAGCCAGGTTTTAAGTTTTTTTGGGGGGGCAATACTTTTGTGTTTAATATATGTTGAAAATTTCTGGGCACAACAAATTTTGTTGCGCGCAACAAAATTTTGGGGGGGAAACTTCCCCCGAATTCTCTCCTGTGGCTAGGGCCTGGCTACGTCATCAAACACAAGCGACCGAACCAACGACCTGCAGAGAACCAGCAACGCGACCACACGTGGCAGACGTTTGCGATTCGAAGGAAATAAGTTACTGCTTAACAAAGATAGCCAGTAGTTTTCTCAAGAGTAGAACTTGCAATCTTACGGAAGGTTGCAAGTGGCAGTTCATTTAAAAGACCTTCACAAAGAAAAGCTGTACAGCAGCTTCTTTTAGCCTGGAGTCCTGCAGCAGCAGGAGCGCCAGACTTTGAACATAGTTTTCGGCAGTTTTCGGCACTGGCACCAAGTATAAACAGAAAGATCGATTAAGAAGAACGATTTATTAACAGGGAAAATAACCTTCATGAAGCTGTTGGGTCAGCGACTCGAGACAATTGATCTTGTGGCATCAAAACTAGTGTTTGATCAGCGCTTTTCACATTTCAGGATTTTTCCTGAGTGAGTTTTCGAAAAATCGTGGTGAAGATGGCAACTTACAGTAAAGATCGAAACTCTTGTCTGGAAAGGAATGACGAAGGGCAACGTTGTGAGAACAGTCAACTGTTTGGCTTCTGTTGTGGTCATCGGGAGATCTTCGTCTGAAGGATCTTGCAAAACGAACAAAGCAAAATGCAACACTGCGGCAGTTAACAACAAAAGTTATGCACTGAAAGTCGAAAAAAGCTGCAAACGAAAGAAGTCCCTCGGAAAATATTCGCCGTGCACTTTACGCAAGATTTCTTGCCAGGGTGGTGAAAACACAAGATTAAGTTTTTTAAATAGCACAGTACAGCACAACAGGCCAGTAGACCACATCCTTACCTGCCATGTGAGCGGCAATGTTTTCATTTCGTAACCTGCGCCGGCGCCAATTCGACGACAGGAACTTGGAACGGTCGTCGCCAATCACGATGGCGCTCGAGAGCCAGATGTTGTCCCGGGTGAAGGCGCGCCTCGTGTGGCGAGTGTGAAGCTGAATCAGCAAGCGGGAACAGACCTGAGAAGAAAGCAGCAAATCTCTGCTGGCCAGTCACTTCCAGGGTGAGCAAGTACTATCTCAGTACTCAAGCGATAGGACTTTCAGTGACACACATCGTAGCAATGTTGCAATGTTTATCACTCGTCACGATACAAACCTTCGCTTTATGGTTTCACACGTTACTTACAAAGATTAAAAAACTACGCATTCTTTCATTGTAACCAGATGCAGTCCTAACTGATCAACTACGACCTCCCACACTCAACANAATTTTAAGTGGGCTACGTCACAGCAGAAAAAACGTTGCTAACTCGTTTTTCTTNTCGCTGGCGTCACTTGAGGTAATATAATAACGAGCTGCAGTGTTTGGCCGCAAACATAATCGCTCCGGAAATTTGGCTTAACCAGTCTGCTAGATGCTAACTCGGTGTGTAAAGAAAACCGGACTATTTTCGCGCAATAGAACGTTTAAACCAATAATTGAGACGGCGTTGTTGACAAACGCAATTCCACAGCGGCTCAACACTNATCGCCAGTAAAAACTGACAAGCGAAGCCGCCCCTGGCTGAAGCTCCTGAGAATCGAAGCAACTGAGTGAGACTCCCAAGGGGCACAACTCGCAAGCGCTGTTTGGGGGAAATCCCAATCTTTATCTGCTTGAAAGTTCTGGGGGACAGGCGGCTTTAAAGGATGATGTACAATGACAAAATAACAACCGCGCCCAAACACGCGACTTTCGAAAAGTCGTTGGCAACGGAACAGGCCATCATCATTGCATACATGCAGTTACATGAAAAGCATCGGCGACTGCAAGAAATGTTTACCTTGAAGTGCGCGATGTCGTTGCAATCAGCTTTTTGACGGTATGGCGTCATTCGCCAACTACAGCGGTTAGTAAAGCATTTTTTCCCGCGACTTGCGGCAGTATTTTGAATGATTCGCTTCAGTTTCGAAAATATACTGGATGAGGTACGAAGCCAGGTACGTCGACAAGTTTGGGCGGATGGAGTCAGGAAGGAACACGGGAGGCTTTATTCATAAAACCATACCGTAATAAAAGCCATGACTTGTCCCGAATAGGGTGCGAACAACTGCACATGGAGAGAAGCCCGGCGTCACAGGGAATGAGCCAACGCGAAACCACAACGAAAAGCATCATGAAACACTGCTGTTGGTGGATAGCGTTGAATCACAAAACAAACGATCCATTTTAGCATATCAGTTCTACCTTGAACCACGGCCTACTTCAGATATCATGAGTGGGCCGTGCTTGAACTTTTCATTGGTTAAGATATTGTAACCTTCGTGAGGTTACCTTCCACATACTGTACAACCGAAATTTATTATATCGGCAAGTACTCACCTTAAAGCACAAAACGGCTGTTGCAACGTTTAACACATTGTCATCTTTTCCTGGGGGAGGCGCGTATTTCAGCAGCTTTCCGCTGGATAAGCACTGGTAAATCTCCCTGTAAAAATGAAGCTGAACGAACCAAAAGCAACGAGCAAGCAAGGATCGTGGCATTGTTGCGAGATTTTTCGCTGCAAGACAGTCATTTGAACCACATAATAAAATCTTTAAGCAGCGCAGCTAATACCAAGGCACGTGAAAAGCGCTCATTAATAAAATCGGTTGTAAGACGTTTAAAAAACTACTGTACGAGGCACATCGTCTGAAAAGCATGGTTCAGCTCCTATGGTTTTGCGAATTCAGTGTCAAAGAGCTGTTAAATTTAAAAGACATGCAAAACCCAGTTAAAGTTCTATTCGGCGAAGAGAAATATGAAATGTATTAAAGCTAAGTTAACTCATTTAACTGATTCAAAGATACTGTATGAATAAGAATTGAAAATGCGCACTCGACGCGAAATCGACCTCCTAAATAAAATGAGCAGATTCAGCTGCATTGCCCTTGTGGCACTTCGTCGCTTAATTTCTGATATGTGTAGTCAATCCCCACAGAGCGTCGGGTACGTTTTGGCGAGGACTATTTGGCGCCGAGCTGTTTTGGCGCTGGGATGTTTTGGCGCCAGCCAGTGCAGACAAGTTTGTGTAATGAAAATGGGACATAGAAAGGTTGGTCAAAGTAAACAATGGATGAAAATTTGAAAACATGACAAAACTTTATTTTATATCGTAATTGTGAGCTATACCTCGCAGATATTCAAGTGGTGCCCGTGAATCAAATTGTTTTACGATGTTTAGAATGCGTTCATCAGCCTTAATGTATTTAAGGAGTTTTTGGTTTGGATTTTTTCCAGCAATCAACCACTAATAATAAGCATCACGCCCTCTTTGTATTGTCCTAATACCTTTAATGAACTGGGTGGTTACTTCCCAATTCGGCATACACTTTTCTGTGTGCTGCCTCCACATGATCGTTGGTTCCATCCTCGCCAGCGATTGTTCGCCTGTATTGATTTCACTTCCATGTTGGAAACAGTGGCGGATGTCGTCCATCGCCTTGTCTCTTCGGCCTCCCCACATAATTATCTTCAAACCAGTTTCTTTACTACTTCGTTGTTTTTAGTGTGAACACGCCCTTTACATTCGTTTTTTTAATTCACATCTCGAAAACAGTAACGATGGGTCGCGTTTGCTGCATTTTTCAAAATTATAGGCGATCAAGACAAATGCAAACTGTTTGTTGCTTCTTCAAAAAGACCCGTGCATGGATGAAAAAAACATAGTTCTGGAGGCAACGACGTGTGCGTGATAGTAATCAAGCAGATAAGCGCAAGCGCCAAAACAGCTCAGCGCCAAATAGTCCCTTTCCCTGAAAGCACAGCATAGCAGGAAGATTCCTGGAAAACCCTCTTCATAAGTTAACTCAATTACTCAAGTAACTAGTCTCTGCAAAGACGACGGGTGTGAATTAATTTGCAAAACTTTTTAATAGCAAATCAATTATCTACTCACTAAAGTGGAATTCGCTAATTTTTGTCTATCACCATAATAACCGCAACTGAAGCGTCCGTATCCATAAATCCGTGGCCAGCTACCGAAATTCTTGTACTTATCACGCACTGAAATTCATGTACTGCACCTGACGTCATAATCGTGGGAACGCCTTTCGGGAAGAACGATTTTGACGAAGTTCAGGCAAGCATCGCGCAGTGTGGTAGATATTGCGACAACTTCGTCCAGCCCGAATGTTTTACGTTGATTGCTTTCAGAGTCTAACCAAAAATACAAGAAAAAACATAGTTCGAATTACACAGAAAACAAAATGCAGACACTATCTATATTTGTGCTGGTAGCCAACAGTGAGCCACAACGTTTGAGATTGTTTCATTCGGAACTTCAATAAAATCACCAACTGAATGAGCGGAGCAGACTGATCGCTCACTGCCGTGATCTGTTACCGTAAGTACGTGCTGCTCTGCAGTCAACATCGTTACATCATCATGATCCTCCAATGGCGTAAATGTCGAGATACACCACAGGATATGTGAACGCATGTGCTTTCGGATGGCGAGTGAGAATCGTTACGTTATTTCCAACTTAACCAACTGGCATAAACAAGCGAAGCATACTTTGGACCAAAAATGAATGTACCTGTGGCGTAGAAATCTACGTCGTGCAGGGAAAGCAAGTTGTGCTCAAACAAGCTTGAAAAAGTAACAAGTCTGGTCACTAGGTCATGCATGGATGCTTCCGTCATGTGACAACCGTCAAGCAATGCTCGCATACTCGAAAGGCTGAAAACAACACGACAAAAATACAACTTCTAGCGAGCGGATCATCAAATCGATGCGTTTACGATATTGTTGGAAGCAAGCTTGAATCAACTGGGTAGCGGACTAAAAAAAAAACGAGACGAAACAATCATAAGCTTTACTCAATGAGCGTGATCGCAACTTGCAAGCCGATTATCTGTGAGTGTCTACGGAAAGGCTTTACCATTTTATCCATTCTGGCAACTTAGCTAAATGAATGGAACGTCAATCTGTGAATGTCAACAACTAACCAGGCTCTTCAAAAACGCGCAGTGTTGCAGTGTGGACCATACCTCAACATGCTGTTCCTAGTCTGAGCTTTCAAATTCACGATTGACTTCCAGAGGTGTTTTAAAAATACTGGAGAAAACGCCAAGGTGTACAAGAACCTGCAAAACAACAGTAGTGCTGCTCACACAAGTCTTAGGCCCGATACCACAAGTGTCTCAACAACAACCCTGCATAAATGTTTCACTCGCCAAACTAACCGTACTCTAGACTGGGCAGTACCGATAAATCTCTTTATTAGATCTAGTGAGAGTAGTGAAATTACAAGACAAAGGTGAAATCGCAGAAAAAAAACATTTTTCAACTAGCACAGGGTATTCAAGTAAGGAGGTAACTCTTAATTGGAAATTCTGATTAGGGTGCATGCACATGCCTTGAACGTGATCGTAACTATTCAGCTAACATTTATTATAACTTAACAATATCTCCAGTCGTAAATATTTGTATGCTATGAGGCACATGAAGACTTAGTTGAAGCTGAATGTCATGATATGAAGCTTAAAACATAAAGGAAAATTCTGCAGCCAGCCGCAAGTAGTTAAATCCAGCAGAAAAACTGCAAATTTTTTAGACATAGTTTTCTGCAGTTTTACACAAAGAGATTGCTGCTTTTAGACAGAAATATCGGTGCGGTTACAGCTGACTTGTCAGAAACAGATTCATATTTGGAGCACTGCTGTGCTATCCGTTGGGAAAAACATGAAAATGTATACTTCGTAAAACAACCGATCGTAGCCGCAAAAATGATTAAGATAATTAATTTCCAACGTTTAGTTTTGCCCCACATCGTGTACTGTGAAAGTTAAGGCAGCAACAAGTTAGAAAATGCACCTGTTTGTGTGGACGGCGATACGCATTGTTGACAGGAAATGAAAAGACACTTCGCAAAGCATTGTGATTACTGGTGGGTGATGCAAGTTTGTCTTCAAATAGCTGTGTATAAATTGCGACGAAGTGAGGAAGTTGAGACAGTCTGACGCTAAGACAGATGACGGTATATCCTGAAGATTAAAATCAAGGTAGTGGTGAAAGCTAGCATTACTGCAGTTTTCAGGCTATTTTGTACCTACTTTGCCGCACTATAAACGCAATTAAGCTTATGAGAGCGCCAACCATTTTCAAACAGGCCGGCAACCACGGGGGAGACTGCGCTGCTACTCCCCCCGAAATTAAAAAACATGCTTAGTTGTTAGGTACAAGAAGTTACAATCATTTTGCCTCATAAAAATATCAGCTGGTTGCGGCGCTGGTCCTACATCATGCTGAAAATTCGACGAACGCAACGTCTTCATTACAAGTCTCACATATTCCACGCCATCTTCATCCATACTTGTGCAATCATCGTCGTCGGAGCTGTCACCCGGACTGGGGCCAAAATGAGCGTCGGAAGCGCGGGGCAAGGTTGGCACCAACCATCCCAGGACGGAAAGAAGGGCTCGTTTGGTGGAGAGGGAATCTGCGAAGGTTTCAGTAGACAAGTAGATGAGCCGGGTGAGGTTGTATTAACTTATTTGCAGGCATGGGCGTCTGAAGGGAGGGCCAATCCTCCCTGCAATTTGAAATTTTCAGCAAAAAAGGTTGTTTTTTTAGTTTTGAGTGGGAAAAAACACATTTCATTACTTTTGACCCCCCTGGAAAAAAGAAAAATCCCCTGGTGGCCCCCCTGAAAAAATCCTCCCGACGCCATGCTTACAGGTAAAAACAAACAAGCGGGCTTGAAGAAAGATTATGATGTTGTGATTAATGAGAAGCGTGCGAGTTGATTTCATGGAAAAGCAAAGTCTTTGCTGAACGCGCTGTTTTCTTTTGAGTATACACTTGAAACGAACGCACAAAAGTCATACACCACCACACGACATATATGCAGTACTTAACAACACCTTTGTGACAATGAACAAAAGCTACTAGTCTTTGCATCACGTAACGCTGCCAGTGATGCTTGCACAAACATCCAACTTGGACGCGTTATTCATGCAAAAATGACATTCATGGGCACAGCTCTCCCGTTCCCTTTTCAACACGGTTGCAAATTTGCAGTACCGCGGGTGAACGTTAAGCGCAAAGCTAACGCTGCGGGCAACCGCTCTTTCTTTTAACTCACCGAAAGCAGGTTTTAGAAGAACCACTAAAGCTGAGAGAAGACTCAAACTTCGCAAGGTTTCTTGGCGCTCGCCGACTTGTGATCGGCATTCCAAGTACAGAATAATTTGCTCGTGAGGAAAAGCAGGCTGTCTGCTTAGCATCGGAAGTATGAAGTTGTAGATCTGATGCGTCAATTTTCTCGTCATCAATTCCTTGCAAAACCGATCCACAAGAAGGTCAAAGGTTTCCCCAAACACCACTTTCTCGTTGTCTGCAAGAGCGGTGGCGGCTTGAGTCTGACAGAAACGAAGAAGGCGATTGAGGAACACCAGGGGTTCCTTCAAAAGGTTGACGAGTGACAAAGCCAACTGCGCGTGTGGATTAAGCGTCGGCCCACCACTTGACGGAGTTATATCTGGAGGTACTTTTCTCTCGAACACGTGCAAGATGCTCATGAAGAAGCCTGTAAAAACCAAATCAGCGTTTCATTTGTTCAGAAACATACAAACATACTTCGCAAATGAAGCAGATAGCATTGCACTCCTGGTTTAATCGTAAATTTCACCGATGGAAGTGATTTATGCAAATAAAAAACGCCGGAAAGCAAGAGGACTTTGCGCAGAGATTACCTGATTTGGCATTGGGTAGTATTTATGATAAAGAATATCTCTGCAACTTCCTTGGAACCAGGACCTTTGCGCGCAGCCGACAGCTATTTTTTAACTCAATTAAGTTCTAAGATATAAAACAACTTTTAGTCTATGCGTCCCTGAATCCCTCAGCACGATAATAAAGCAATTTTCACTTTCAGCAAGGTGCAAACAAATCTTTTGCACCCCTTTATAAAATGGTGGCGATTGTAACATTTTTCAAAATTCAATTCGCGTTTATTTTAACGAGAGGCAGGCCGGAGCCTGAATATGCTCTTCATCGCGCCAGGTTGGGCGAACGAACACAGAACGAACAGTTAACGAAAGATATCAAACGCACACGTCGAACAATTAACAGAAGATTGCAAGCACGTAATAAACGGGTTAATATACTGCTAGCATTCGACAAAAATGTACAAGGAAGAAAAATGTGAACAAAAATTTTCAAAATGAATAATGAGTTGCTATAAGGGAGTCCAGGGTGTTATGGCGAAGTAAAGCGGTTAGAGCATTATAACATTTGCCTACATACCAGGCATTTTTCTGTTTACGCGCTTGCCCGCACAGACAAATTCGTTTCCACACTGACTCCAACGTTATTTGATTGGAATTTGTTGTGTATTACGATCATATGAAACGTTCAGACTTGGCATATTCGAACTACGGCCGTTTTTTTGAAATACAAGTTACTATCCGCCGAGGTCGAAGGTTTCCACACTGGTGTCAAATGCTATAATTTTTAAGAACCTTTGAGAAATGAAACAAAAGTTAAAACAATGCAAGCCCTGCTGCGAACATGCATCAAAGAGAGTATAACGTTGAACACCGAGTTAGATTCATGTTAGATTGGATCGAAATCTTGGATAGTCTGACGTTGGCCGTATTGTTTATAGGTGTGGAACCAAGACATGCAGGGCTCAAGCACTTCAGTTTTGATTTTTTTCAGAACATTTGGTGACACGTCACCGGGGATCTAAAAACAAGGTAGAACTTCTGGTTACGCAACAATTTTCATTCATAAGCGAGACAAAGTGGACTCGTGCATGCGTGCATGAGTCAATCAACTCCTTGAAATCTCTGTTGATTACATTCACGGCTTGGACTATTTGCAAAAAAATTTGCATGTTCGTAGTATTGCTGGTGAGAGCAGCTTGGCTGTTGTGTCACATTTTGCACGTCCAACAAAGCGTTTGTTACTGTGGCAGGCATGAAGGTGGCTGGGTGAGTGAGGGGTGAGTTGTCACGACAAAGACACCCAACACGTTTTCGAACAACTCTTTATCGTCAATGGACCCGTGCTGTTTTAAGATCCAGCCAAGATTAAGTGCATTTCTCTGAACATTAATGAAAATCACAGCGGCGAGAGAGCCAGGGGGAAACCGTCATGGTGTGTGCACGTGAGCCAACAAAAAGTTAAAGTCAATGATCGTGCACGAGGAAGAAAACAATCAAGTTTTTCTTTTCTAGACGTATTTTACACTGTGAAAGCGAGAAACTTTGCCTGACTGTATGAACGAATGAGTCGTGACAACAGGGATTAATTACACACAAAAAAACTCTAAATTAAGTGTGTACATTCAACGTTGAGCAGCCAGCGTGACACACGTTAGATCTGCAGTGTTCGCTGCTTTTGTGTTCGGCAGATGAAAGAGGGCAAACCAAACCAGAAAGATAAAACTCACCGTTTTTCATCAATTTTCTCCAGATGTACGACGCTTGTTGGTAGCTGGAAACATCAGAGATGTCCTCCACGATAATGTTGGCAAGAGAGGCTTCCAACATCCGCAGAGGAATCGCGAAGGATGTTTGTGAGTCACTGAGCAATGCTCTGCACATCACATTTTATAAGTCACAGTGAAATTTGCATGCACTACATTGCTCTAACCAAAAACGTGAAAAAAATGAGGAAAAATTCTTACAATTTCTGGTTTGCACAATACATTGTGCTGGCACAGCTCTGGAATAGCACCTAAAGCATTCAAGTTGTGATAGCACGGGTGCAACCCAATGAATAGTTGTTTTTCGAAACGTCCGAAATCTTTTCCTTCAAATAATTGCATTTTGTGTTGCTAATTCTAACCCGATGTTGCAAGATTTCAAATTTCACTGTGATCAACTTCATTGCAACACAATTCCGATGAGCTACAACGATGTTTGCGACAAACCTAAATCACTAACGGGGCGTTTTGTGCAGATCAAATCATCTTTGACCACATGAGCATAAGCAAGCTCAGTCTAAATAAAACGTAGATACTACTTTTACCCAGCAGATACAGTGGTTTGAAGAATGCTATCCAGTAGAGGTTCAAAATGGACGGCAGACCACTGATTGCGAAGTTTAGATTTAGAAACGAGTGTGTTGCGATCGGAAAGCCCGAGCGGCAAATGCGCAAAGCTTCACACTGTGGCAGCAAGCAACAATAGAGATCACATGCCATGATCACTCTATTATTGCTTGCTCGCGCCACATATATATGGGTATTATTCTTCGTGCACATCCCGTTCATGGTGAATCGCACATTCAATGCAACGCCAACCGAGAGGGACGATGTTATTACATACAAACACTCTGTTGGTCGAGGTGTCAGTTCAACATTGGTAAAGAACTTCTGACAAGGTATTTCTGCCAATTTTACATCTTTTTCTGAGAGCGTTTGTCTGCAGAACTACATCAGCTTTGCATGTAGTTGCTTACAAATGTGATTTGATGTAAGCTTTTGGATTTGAAAAGCAATTTAATGCACGAACTGCCCTACAGCGTGGAAAAAACAGAAAACGCAACAATTCTAAACAATGTTATGCTTCTTAATTGTGACAGAAATGATGTCTCTGTCATCTCTCAGAGTAGACAAAAAGTGGAATAACCATGTTTAGGTGAAAGGCGTGTTGTTTTTCAAAGAGGGAGCAGAAATATATCAAGTTGACTTTCGTGACAGCAACACAGTTTTAAAAAAGTATTGAAAACAGTAAGGTATCACAGAAAAATACCTGCAACAAAGCACAAGCACTTGAGAATACAAATGGAATGAACTGAAATTTTGAAGGTCTGTTTTGCTTCTTAAAAGATTCTGGCACAACCAAACCTGTAAATAACATGTCATACTTGAAACCTGAAAATTCATAGTGGACTCATGCAGGTGAAGCTTACTTGGTACGCTGACTTTAAATACAAATATCGCGTTTTCACGATGGCATATTGTAATAAAAATCTCATAACTTTAATAGCACGCGTATTTATGTCAACGCAGGTAACCCGATCTAAGCTCCCATAAAACTTCCCAATAGGTTTTGCCTTTTTAGTTTAGTGGATTAACTTGACGTAGTGTCGAACAATTTTCTGTTATGTCTCGTCTTCAATTGAAGCTCCTAATTTTGCGTTTTAGAAAAAGTTTAAACAGAAAGATCACGCAAAAACACAAAGGGCTGGAAAGGTTCTCGCAGAGTGGTTGCCTTCTAATCTAAAATGTATACACCACTTATGGAAGCAAAGTTGACCTAACGAAACTTCGTTTGCTCTGCTGTTTCAGCTCTTTGAACTTGACAGATTTAACTTCGGAGTAGTGGACACACAACACACACACCAAAGAAACATACAAAACAACACATAAAAAATAAACTGCAGCTTCAATTTAAAGATGCTTTCAGTCAGCTAAGCTACAGCAAGAGTCGTACTCACCAGACGTTCGGAATCATGAGCAGCGTCATAGAAAAAGCAAAGCCGCCGTATTGCTTCCACTGTTCTTTCGCCACCGAGTACCTTGGTTTTGTCACGATCGAACAACTCTCGAAAAGACTGCTTTAACTTTTTTCGAACAAGAAATGACCGCACAGACGATTGAATAATAATGGAGCTACGAAGTTCTCTTCGTGCGTTCTAAACATGCATAAAAGAACCTCAGGAGTAATGGCACTCTACTGTACATAAGTCCTTGCCAAGCAATGGGGTTCAAAAAATGCGCATATGTCTGATGGAACCGATGTCTTATTCAAGAGCAGCCCTGTCCAAACAAAATTGCTTACTGAGCTAAAAATCATGTCACCATCTTTAGCAGAGCCGCACACTGAATGACATAAGAGGACCGCACAGTGTAAGATTTTCTTTGACCTTGGCAAACTAAATTAGTTTCAGCTGATGTACAGAAAGTGTTCGAATCCTAACTGCAATGTTAATAACTGATTGGCACCAGGGGCATAATGAGGTTAGATGGCGCCCGGGGCAAGAAACAAGTTTGGTGCACCCATGTTCGAACCTGAGGTCTTTTGGAAGCAAATGTGCTGTTAAAAAAAGTACTTGTGACATTGTTGTGACTTTTCGGCACCCCCGTAGTGATTTGACGCCCAGGGAATTGTGCCCCCCTCGTTACGGCTCTGATTGGCACCCTTAACCACTCCGTAAGTGTGACCTCATACGCAAGTTTAGTGGCATGGAGCAAAGGTAGAAATTAGAAAACTAGTAAAAAGTTTTGCACCAAGGTGTCATTGGATGTATAGAAATCTCCCAGCACGCAGTACAGACGAGACAATGTGGCACTGAGGACTACCTGCATTAAAAATGTCACATTTAAGAGTAATAAAGTAAGGAGAGGGTGTTATTACATAGGCTACTTATACTACAGTGAAAACCTGAAATGGGCCACACAAAACCTCCGACTGAGCTGCATGCAGCCCGCAAGCTGGACATTGTTGTTCAAGTGGTACCAGTCCACGCAATTTTCAGGCAAAACCCAAGCTTGTGAGTGATTTGCAATACACTTAGTGAAATTTCTTTCAAATGAAAACAAATTATTAGCAACAAAAACTTACAGCCTAAACTCTACAGTAAATACTGTATTTATTTGATTGTTAGCCGCCCTCGATTGTCTAGGCCTCTGAGATACTTCCATGTACTAGCACGTTTAGTGCTTTTGGCAACCCTGTTGATGATGTTTACACCACTACAGCCGCCTTCTGTTCATCATAACCCCCTGTGACGGATGTGCACGTGATGCTGAAGAGAATTTAATGTGAAAAGAGAGTTTGTTCGACAGAATGTAGTCAAGGAAAGACTGGGCGTCACACAGGGGCGCATCTAGGAGGTCTGTTTGGCTGTCATGACAGACCCCTTTGCACCGCAGGTACTCAAGATTAAAGCTGATAAAATATCAAACGCTGTCACTATAGGTCTCTAATGCGGGTGTTTTGGAACAGACAAGAGCTTACATTTCCCTTTTAACGTTGCATAGTGCTATTACGAAACAACAACGTTACTGTCTCACAGGCCCCACGAAGGGAGTGCAGCCGGGCCACCGTCCCGGGACCCATAAACCTCAAAGTTAAAAATGAAATGGGCAATTATGCACAAAGACTATATAATAAGCATAGCGTGACGTGTCGGAACAGTCTAAAATACACTTGATAACACCACACACGATTTTATTCCCCTCAATAGTGTTATGGAATGAAGCCAGTTCTTTCTGTTGTGTGTGGTTGAGAGTTACACATGTCAGAATTTCTGTGATTTTTAATGACAGATAGGCCACCTAAGTAGCGGAGTCGCATTGTTACGCTTACGCAACACTAAGACAGTATCCAAACAGTCATTGAAAATTGCAAAAAGGGTTCACGGAAGACAAGTTTGGATTAACGATTCATACATACTGGAGTTCACATATGCTCAAGTACAATGCAACGCCGCCCCTTGGAGGCTGACAGAAAAGCTATGGAAACCACTGATACGCAGCTTCTAACTCAAAAAAATGAAGGAAAGATAATAACAGACAAAAAACATGAAAAATTAGATTATAAAACACTGGAAATAAGTGTTGCTTTCAGATGAAAGTGATTTTTTCGTTGAAGGGAGGCACAGCAGATATTTCAAGATCAGAAAGGGTGAGCAGTTCAGTCCTGCCCATTTCGATGATGTATGTAAAACATCCCCAAAAGATGTTCTGGGGCAGTTTTGGCTTTTCTGGAACAGGTTCACTTAAGCCAATTGAGGGTATGATGCATTCATACAAACGCAATGGCGTAATTGAAAAAAAGTTACAGATATGAGAAGGGCATTTCCTGAAAGTGAAATAAGATGGAAGCTAATAGAGAAACAACTTCCAGTGCATGTATAAGCATGATGGACATAGATATTGATTTAGAACCTGGACCTGGTGGAACAGATCAGAAAGTAGAGTCCAAAACTCAGGCAGGCAGTGCAACAGAATTTTCTAAAACAAGTAGTGAATCAATGAAAGTAGTTCAAGATAAATTTGAAAATACCAGCGCTGGGCTTGACATTGGATTCCTCGCAGCAGAATTTCCTTCTCAATCAGACATAATTATGTCACCACGGGTCATATTGACTTTCCTTTAACATTGCCTAAAGGTGGTAAAAATCAAACATTCCAATAGGTATACTGAAGTTCAGAAACATTAATGCAGAACAGCATACCTGAGACTAGCATGTCTGGAGTCAGCATAGTTCTAGTAAAGCCAGTCAATTACCAACAACTAAGCGTACCATTATTTGTATTTTTTTTTCTGCAGACTGTAGCGTTCATGAAACAGGGTTATTAGTGTGTATAGTCTGTGTAAAAAGTTGCGCACACAATCATCCAGAATATTTGCCGGGAAACCATTGTTCGTAAGCATAGTTTTAATACTTTGGGAATCTTCGTACCTGATTCTGTAAGAGCTCGCATAAGCTTATTTCAAAAGCTAATCCACAAGATTTTTTATAATGCCAGGGAAAGAAACTGGACCAGTTGCTATACAGACCTGTATGCATGGGCTTTCGATATGCTCGATTTACCAATACCGATACCAGATTCGCAAAGTTCAACAAACATCAAGGAATGGCATGCAGCCATATAGTTTCTAATTCCATGGCAAAGTTAACATTATAATACACGGCGTTTATTTGGGAGAGAACTCTCTAGTTGCCTGGTTGGACATGTAGTATGTGTGAATTGTGATTAAGATGTAGTTTTTAATAAATTCGTGTCCTTCTATTACTGAATTAGGGTGACAGAATTATTAAAATTGCTTGCAAGTGAGAATTGCTGTAGTCTACCATTAATGTTAAATTTGATGTATATTTGTGAAATTCTGAGAGCAACTGTGTTATATACATTTTTTGAGATTAGCCTGAGTCATTTTGAAATTAACTAATTACAGTGGTGAATGGTAATAATGTAAAATAATGAAGAAAGCACATAATTTTTTAGTCATAGTACTGAAAAGCTTATGAAGCTCTTAATCATTAATAATGTGTAAGGGGGCCCAAAACAGGTCTCGTACCAGCACATATTTTTCCTCTCAAGGGCCTTGCTGTCTCGTCTAAATAGCGCCTATGCAGTGACATGAAACAATCCACGTTTTTGAACACTCGAAATTGATATTGCATCGAACGCACGTGTTTCTGAATGAGCCAAAATGACCAAAAACCTACCTCACTTATGACGTCACTCAAAAAAAACCTGAAACCCAAAACCAACAATTTTTTGTCATTGCTGACTAAAAGATTTGCCGAGTCTTTTGAGGGTTTGAACAGCTCTCTTGCACAATCGACTGAAAAGTTACGGAGTTGCAAGTGGCATGAAATTAGCATCACAATGCATGATTTTTAGATATATTTGTTCACTGGCAGTGATGGTGTTAATGCAAATCAGTTCAGAACACCAGTACCCATATACAAATTATTTATTGAAATGACAATACTCAAAACATCAGTATAGTAAATTTATTCACACTGATGGCATGTTAAGAAGCTTGTACATAAACACAAGCTTGCCAGCTCTTTTGGTGTGAAATCTATTGCTAGAATTAATTATTGCAACAGGGTTTTAACCAGTTTGCATTTTGCAAAAAGTATCACTTACATGCACAAAATGGTAAAAACTTGTAATATATCTTTTCGTGTTATTATGAATAAAAAATATGTTCTATAACTAATGTGTCTACAGTCAACAGCCTACATGTTTGATGGAATTTAGATACAACTTTCACTTTATGACAGTCTACACCAGGGGTCTCAAACATGTGGGGCCTGCGATGCTTTTAGGGAAATTCCAAATAAGTTAGTTTATTCACCAGTGTTTAAAAGTGTTCAGCTAGCGAGTAAACAAGTTCCTTTTAAGCAGATGTAGAGACGACCAGAAATGATTGCATATAACTCATGATACCTTTTGCAGGAAATAAAGTGTAGAAGCTGTTTGTAGTATGGTTCAGGTACCGCTATAGTTGCTCCAACGTGATAATACGGCCCTTGAGTTACTTTTATAGGTCCTCATTTGGCAATGTGGTCTACACTTTCAAACTTGTGACATTGCAACAGTTCTGACTGCTGAGTTCGCAAGGGTTAGTGATTTCAGACCACATGACAATTTTAGAGTTAGTGGACCTAATCTGTGGCCTCACTGAAGCCATGATTAAGACATCTTCAACTGCTTTTAACTTGTGTCGTCATAAGAACTCTCTGCCTTCTAAGCTAATGTAAGTGAAAACCTATCAGAATGCTAATTAAATGTATCATACAAATCATACAAAGCTTTAAAACTGCATATGACTTTTATTTGATTTTTTTGAATTTTATTGCTTGATTTAAATAAAATGATTTAAATCAATCAACCCTGTTGCTAGCCATAAGGGTTAAAATTTTTACATCCAAAGGAAACATGATCTAACTAAAAATGTAAAGTAATACATACTATATTTCAAAAGCAAAAACTCTTTCATATAGACTAAGAAGAAACAATTAGAAATATGCACACACCATATTTACAAGATAACAATGAGATTGAATTGAAGTAAATATAAATAAATAAAATAGGCACATGTACAAACATGACTGACAAACGTGATTTAATCAGCTATAATGAGATAAACATTGAAGGACACTTTACTTACCTCTCTTTTCAGTCTTTCCACATGTGCCTTGTGCAACAGTGAAGCTTTGCTTAGTTTCACCTGTGCAACAAAATGAAAGCATAAAACCTAAATCTTCCATTGCTTTGCATCGCATGCTCATATAGTTGTGATTGTTTCAGATCAGAGCTCTTGACTTGATCCATTAACCTTCCATTTTAACATGGATTCTAATGTCAGCACTTCATCCAGATCACATTGTGAAGTTCAACTTTGTCTCAAGGTCAGGCTAAAGGTGTCCTCATGATGTAAATACCGGGGTTGCAGAGTCGGAGATTTTTGGGTGATAGTCAGATTCCTAAGAACACCAGGTATTGGAGTTGATGTCGGATTTTTTTTATCTGACTGTGGAAGCACAGTTGAATCATTTTTTACATTGCACTCCTAAGTTAAGAATCCTAGCTCGCGCCTATTGAAATGGTACAATTTTTTTCAAAACTTTTGTTGAAACAAGGAATTCTTGCTGCGTACTATGATTTCCATTGATTGCTAGTTGCTACAAAATTGTTGATAGCCAATTTTCATTCATGTTATATGAATGAGTTGGAGTCAGGAATTTTGTAAAGGTTGGTGTGGGACGTTTACCTCTGACTCCGCAACCCTGGTAAACACACTACCCCCTGATGTTTAAAGGCCCTGGCATCAAATAAAGTGTGATGTTTACAGGTCTGCAGTAGTACTTTTTTTATAATATGGGTTTGTGTTTCCAATATTCCGGTCTGGCCTGCAGCAGTAATTCTGATAAAAAACATGTGGATTAAATTTTCAAGAACTGGGATCCTTGCAATATGTATTGGAAATACTATCACTAAACTGAAGCGTGTTTTCAATGCCGCCTAACTCTATTTTGTGATTTGCCTTTATGTATTTCTCCCTTAGGCCCACACCTTGGATTTTTCCAAAAGTCATTGGGGAGCACAAGCAATATACATTAGACCAGCAACAAGGAGGACATTTTAAACCAGAAACCGTGTTTAGCAACAGCAATGACAAATCTGAACTTTGCATAAAAATTTGCACCAAAATCAACACCACAACTTTACTGCTATCCATCGACTACATCAGGGATTTCCAAATTATGACCATGAGCCAAATTTGGCTGGTGAAGCCATTTCATCTGGCTCTTCAAAGCACTATATCAATAATTTTAAATGACATATTTATGAAAAATTCGTTGATTTGGTAGAATGTAACATATCCTGAAACAAAGACAGCCACATGAATGTCAGTTGGCTATTGCTACGCCGCATGCCAGTTTAACCTTAGCCAAACTGTTGCTGCAATATGAGGTCTTTGTTAATATTACGTACATCCCATCTGAAGCCAGATTTTCCCACTATGCTAAAATCAAAAAAGCAATTTCATCATTCACACTAATAAATATACGCCTAATGCTAAATGACATCCCTGTTTTGAAATCGTTTTATATTGTATCGGCAGTTTATGTCCAGCCCTCAAACTATTTTGTAATAGCTTATGTGGCCCTAGGATAAAAATGGTGAGACCCTGGTCTAAACAAACCGATATTGTAACAAAAAAAGTATTTTAAGGCAGACCTGAAAAAATCTGCTTTTGACAATGCTAAGGTCTTTAAACTTCACAGTAGCTGTTGTCAAGACTGCTGGCACAGAATTTTGCTAAAGTTAATTGGTTTAGATTTGTCTGATTTAGCTTAGTCTGTTCGGATTTAACTACCTCTATTCCAATTTAATTAAATCTGTCTGATTCAGCAGATTTTTTGCTAAACATGTCTGATATAATTTTTTAACGAATGGCACCCCCTAACATTTTATTTGAACAGGATTTCAGGGTTGAAGATGAATATCATTTCATGAAATCAATTTTCTATTTAAAAAAATGCAGATGGATTCACTCAGATGATGGATGAAGATAGTTGTAACTTGAATACAGACATATGCATATAGTGAAGGAAGCAAAGCCCAGCCAGTTGATTCCACAATGCTTGCAACAAACCTAGAGCTTTCAAATGTCATTATGAGCACTAAGCAGGTTATTATTTTACATGTTATTGTCCTCATAATATTTTCAACATTTGGTGGCATATACCCAAATCAACTTGATATTGTAAACAATTTTTGATGGATTGCTTCTGAATTTTTAGTTTGATTATATAGTTGAATCAGGTTTTTATTTTGGTACGACAAGCATTGAAAAACATTGCCATCTGCCTAAAAATTGACAAGCAAAAATAGACATGGATGGACTATTTTTGTATTTAATCACATCTGCTTTTCTACAATCTGGAGCATATCTTGCGACTGTATGTCATGCACCGATGATGTTATACTATATAATCTATCAATTTGAGTAAACTTTTCTGCGCAAGGTTCACATGTTTCAATTGCCACATTTAAACTTCAAAAAAAATTTTACAAAGCATTAGCAACAACAATAAGCATCTGGTAAACTTTCGCTCTGACAAAATTAACAAACACAGCTACAAAAATGTAGCTGTGGTTGGTGACAAACATAGCACACAAAGATGTAAATATTTAAAGATTTTAGTTAGTGCAATACCTCTTTGCTTCGTCCACCAAGAGAAACAGTTGGTTTGGTACGAAAATTCCCTTCAAAGCTATACATCATTCAGCAATTCCAGAAATATAAAACTTAAGATGAGTCCAACACCTATGAGAAAATTTTTTAGAAGAGACTCTATATAAGTGTAATGTATTTTTTCACTTAATGTATAAGTAATGTGGTTTTTGGTCAAGCAGGCAGCTGTTTATTTAAAACTTCGCTGCTGATATTATAGGGCAAAATCAAGCGGTTTTCATGTGTCTTAGCAAGTGTATAACTAGCCATGCGATTGTGCTAAGAGCTGTTCAAAACCTCGAGACTTCCAGTTTGCAATGAAAAAAATTTTTGGTTTTAGGCTTCAGATTTGTTGAGTGATGCCGTTAAGTGGAGTAGTTTTAGATCTTTTTGGCCCACTTATTTGACCCTAGGCGCAATCACTAGATGGTAGTATTTCGCTCAAGTCTTCTAAGACTTTGGATGACTTGCTGAGGTTTCAGATTCAAAGTTGTGACCTAAAAACAAAATAAATAATCCCTTAATTAGATAATCAAATAATTTGTTGTTTTTGGCCTTTGAACCAGAAATGCTAGAAAGTCGATCCAGGGCTTAAAGACTGGAATTCTAGCCTAGTTTCCATTGAAAACTTAAGCAAAATACTTCCATATTGTGATTTTCAATAGTACAGCTATTTGGATGCATCACATGGCTTGCTAAATGCTAATCTACCTCAAAGCATGTAAAGGCAGAGCTGAATGGCATTAGATGCATTAATTTTTATAGTACACAAGCAATCACTTATAAAATGTCATAAACAAACTTTCTTGGGTCAACTCCTTGCTGAACACCAAACTGGAAAATGACGTTAAAGAAACATCTAGGCTACGCATTACGAATAATTGTGATTCCGTGTGCTGTATTTTCGTAAATGGTTATAGCCATCTGTGCAAGACCGGTTACTAGCTGTAATGACTCAGTAGTTGGCAGTTGTCACATCCTCTGGTTTGTGCTGTCTTTTTCAATCATACTGAGAGAGTGCTATCACCACCATGTTGTGGCTCTGCATGGTAGGTAAAAGTACCTTATGATATATAACAGGGGTGGCCAAACTGCGACATGCAGCTCTTTGAACTTTCTGAAAAACTATATATTTGTTCTTTCTTTTTCATTTCTAATGCGAAGTGCAGAAATATTGTAAAATGGTACTGTGGTAGCTAGCATGTGGTACAGTATTACTTTTGCAAGTCGTTCCAAACAAAAATAATTGTGATGTCATAGAAGCATAGATTTCAAATATATTCGTGTTTTTAGATTGTTATGTTGCGGCTCTTTGTAAGTTGGATTTTACGACATGCAGCTCATTCATCGAGCAGGTTTGTCCACCCCTTATATATAACGTGGGTTTGTGATTGCACATATCTTCGTAAATCATTACTGCATGGTCGGCCATACAAACAGCTTAATGCATATATTCCTTGTCAGTGCATGGTAACGAGTAGCCTAGATGTGTTTTTAATGCCCTTTTCTGATTTGGTGTTCTGCAAGAAATTGACCCTTTCCTGCCTTACAAACTACAGTAGAACTCGTCTAATTCATCAATTCACTTAATTCGTCACTTTTTCGTCGGTCCCGGCAGAATCCCTATCTTTTGTGTACATTTCTGTTCATCTAATTCATCAATTTGCTTAATTCGTCACTTCTTTCTATCCCCGAGAAGTGTTTTGTTCATCTAATTGGTCATTTGCAGTTTCGCTTTTGATGTCTAAGCAGCTAGTACGTATGGGAATTCAAACAAATTAAAGGATCTTTATCCGAGAATTGTGGCACCTCACAAGTTGTTTATCGAATTTATACACGAGGTTCAAAGCGTGACCTGGCTCCCCATTGAGAGAATGCGGAAAATTTTGTTAAAGATTTGAAAGGTGCTTGATTAAATAGAGGAGTCCAGATAAAGCAGAGGAATTAATTGTTGTATTCAACCATAATGTCATAAACTTGTATTTTACTGCAAATAAGTGCACTATGTATACGAGTTGCTGTGATAAAGTATACGGAGCTTCTATGATAGAGTTTTCACCTGTTTGCATAATTCGTCACTTCGCCTATTCATCACTTTTTTCTAATCCCCTTGAGGTGACGAATTAGACAAATTCTACTGTATTTGCAGTATTCTAAAAAATTTTATAGCAATCAGCTACCTTGCAACAAGATTCTTACCAGAGCGTGGCCAAGTTAGAAAAAACTGCCTTTTAGCACTCAGCTTCTACAGTAAGCCAGCAGCTCTCTCAAAAATCTTTTCTTAAACGTCCATTTAAGTAGATTATAAAATGACAAGAAAACATGATGATGGCCATTAGACAAAATAAAAAATTTTAGCCAGATCTGTGGATCTATATAGGCCAGTACAAGGCAGTGACATCACAAAATAAGCTGATCCACATTAACAAAATTGATAATGTTAAGATAGCTGGGAGTCTTTAAAAACGCATTTCCAAACAATTTACATTTTATATTTTAACTTTTGTTGAACATGGATCTACGTGTTTGGTAAAAGCAACTAAATACACCAAGCAAGGTGAATTAATGTTTTGATCACTGTGACTGCAAACTTGATTGACATGACTGCGGTGACTTCAGCTGCCTTTGATTTACTTGCAATGAGCAATTGCAACATTTGTTGTTGCCAAGGCCACTGCTGTGAGTGTGACAAAGTGGTGACCGCATTTGATGTGTCCACAAGTTTGGTAACCATTTGGTGCAACTGCAACTGACCGCCCAGGGCATTTTTGGCCTGGTCAACCGGTAACGAAGGTGCTGACTGCTGAACATAGATACAAACCATACCTATATCAACATTAAGCTAACTATAATTGATTTTACCAACCCAAATTTGTGTTGTTAAGTGATTACAACATAAGTACTTGAATATTTTACCTAAATACAAATCATTTAAAGAGAAAAGAGATGTGTAAATAGATGTGTTCACAGATTTTTAAACATTACACTATTCTATTAATAGGATGAAGGGGTACTAGCTGGAAAAAACTTTAGTGTAACAAGAGTAACATAGCCAAGTTTTGTGATGATGGATACATTGCAATCACTATAGCTGGACATTCCACTGTATATGTCCAGCTTTCATCCATGACTCCATTCACATTACCTTGTACTGAATGTGGCATTTTGAGCTGTTGGAAAACTTTTCCTATAAAAAAACATGAACATTTTATGAATTCCTACCTCACACCTTTAGCTGGATAATGATATTAATACACGCCTTGCCTCTTCTAGGTCAACTAAATTTGTTACTGTCTCTACAAGTGACCAGGCCCATAACCAGATGGGGTGCAGGCGGGTAAAGCTTGCCCTGCAAAACTTTTTACCCTCCTTGAAAAATGTGTTGGACATAGCTAAGTTCAAAAAATTTGGGCCCTTATCAGAAAACTCTTTGCCCCCTTTGGTGCCCCAAGCTGACCATGAGCCTGTGGGTAACTATGATTTTTTATCTTAATCTGCACTGTACAAAAATGTTTTTGTCTTGTGCTTCTATTACCCACGTTTTCATTGCATGTCATGGCTGTTGCATGACTTTCACTTCTTAACATGCATTTTTATTAACATCTCTCACTTTCTTATCATTTCATTTGTTGCATGCAATGATTTTTCTTCTTTGCATTATGATTTTGTATTGCAATGTCTGACATTATTAGTCCTAATTATTGTCATGATATGTCCCTAAAAAACACATTTCACAGGCAAACGCAAACTCACAGTTATAACACAGTAGCCTACATACTAAGTTTGGCATGAACCAGACTTTCTTTACAGTGGAGTATCTCTAATTATCACCTGACCTATTACTATGCCCATGGTCGTTGCAAAGTGGTTCTTAACAATCATGGGCATGATCATTAGAAATGTACCTATATATAATTATTATACTTTTACATTAAAATTTCATTATGAAGTCATTTAAATTTTTTGTTCCCTGTGGAACACCTTTGCGTACCTGTAGGATTATGCATACCGCCATTTGAGAACCACTAGCATAGTGGACCAATGATGATAAAAAGTACGGGTCAATCCATTTATAATCAAAGACACCTTGTAACCACTAGCCATGGATTTTGCTAATTCTCACATATGTGATGGACATTGAAAAATTATGATGATAGCAAAAAAAATTTTGAAATATCTTTACCGGGGGCCGAGATACAGCATTTTCTATTTTTGGCTACTAGGTGAATTTTTAAAGGCGAGTACAACCATTTTTTCATTTCTCACGTTAAATTTTTGGCAGTAACTCTTTTCCTTGAAGGATTTTTACAATGAAAACAACTATTTAACATTTTTTGACCCAAGGGATTCATTTTTGAAGTTAAAATATTGATAAGATGAGGATTTCATCACAAAATTTGGGTTTGAAAATTTTCTTCAAATATTTTTTATACCTCATCTTTGAGACACTATTTCGGCACGTTGGTGAAAAGTTGCCACAAAATTTTTTTTGCCATTCAGTAAAGCAAAAATGGTGCTATAATTACACCAATTTTGATTGATGTAAGTTTTGTTTTAAAGAAAATATCCAACTTTAAAGATCACAAGAAATTTACCTTAAATGACACTTTTGATAGAATTCCAAATAGGAATATCATTCAGTAGTTGCATATGTTGCTGCAATATCTTTAGCTTGTTATGTTTTTTTCAGATTCTGAACATTAATTAATCATTGTCAGGGCTACTACAACATGGAAAGTATTGTAAACTACTCCTTAGCTAATGCTTTGGGGCAAGGATGGGGAACCTATTTGCTACAATGGGTCGCATGAGTTGTGGATTATCACTGGCGGGCAACAAAAATAATCTTAAAATTCTGCCTTTATCTTCCTAAGGAAAACAAAGGGAGAAAACTAGGTCTCTGTCAAGTAGTGAGATACTTATCTTGACATACCGTCTGAGTGTCTGCTTCTCTTGTTGTGATGCTATGTTCTAACTTGAGTAATGAAAATTCTGATGCGGGTCATAATAAATTTTCATGCGGGCCACAGGTTCCCCACTCCTTTAAGGGCCAAAGGTATTAAACTTACCTATACAAGAGTGAAGCAAGAAAATCTTGCTTACATGGAGATCTGGGCTACGACACTTGGGTACTCTTAAAACTGTATGTATGCACCACTACAAGTGATTCAATGACAAAGCATTTGAGGAAAAAATTTTTAAATGCTGTGATATATTGAAAAAGCACAAGAAAAAAGTCAATGCAAGCCATAAGTTGACTGTTGCAATGGCTGAGGAATTGGAAATGCAATCAATCAAAGTTTTACCAGGTTGGAAATAATTCTGTGCTATTTGTTACCAAGAAGTTGAAAAAAGTGGTGTTGACAGACTAAGTGACAACCCTCTTAAATTAGAGGGGTTATCAGTACCACTAAAAGTGATGAAGCAACTTCACAAAGACTATCTGCAAAACGCTACCTTGAATGCATACTGGATGCTTGTCAAGTGTCTCCAATTGTTACCCGCAGTATACTAAAGATGCAAAGGAAAGTTCATGCAAAGCAAAAGATACAGAAAGTGGTTCAAACACTGGAGGATACTTTTAACACTTCCATTTGTGAAGAATTGTGTTGCAATCAAAATCAGACTGAACTTTCAACATCTTGAGTTGAATGCATAGAAAAAGGATTCAAGTGATTTGCTTAATATGATGCTTGAATTTAAAGAAAAATTACTATCAGCAAAATAATTCCAAAAATGTAAGAACTGCTGACAATGAAGCCAAGATCATGGAGTGTAAATAAAGCTGCTAAATTCTCTGAAGAATATCTGGTGAGAGAATCACAAAACAATGTTTGAGAAGTCAGCAGGTGGTATATTAGGAAAACCAACATACAAGAGTAGAAGTAAGTTCCCTCAATCAACACTTGAAGCTGTTGCTGCATTTTATAAGAATGATGATGAATACACTATGCCTGGCAAAAGTGATTGTGTAATGTTGCAGGAAACATGTAAAAGCATAAACGATTAATTCTTTGTAACTTGGAACTGTATTTTGCATTTTAAGAGAAACATCCTGACATCAAAAATCGCCTTTCACAATTATGTGGTTTGTGCCCTAAATGGTGTGTTAATATTTTACATAGTGGTACACACTGAGTGTGTGTGCACCCAACACCAAAGCACCATTTTACTATGCAATGCTGCAAACCTGAAGCAAGATTACAAAGATTTGGTGTTTGTGATTGTGTGCAGAACAGAAAATAAAATGTGTATGATTCACAGATGTGGGAGTTACCCTGGAAAATATATTTTATATCAATTTTTTGAAACAGAAAACCTGACAGGTGATTCTACAGATAATGTAGTATACATGTAATGACAATCCACTGACAAACAACAATTTGAAAACTTTAGTTTCTGCTCCATCTTTTGCAGATATGATTTTGCTGACAGCAAATTTTCTTGAACTACAAGCATCAAATTAAGCAAATCACTTGAAGCCTTTTTCAATGTATTCAACTCAAGATGATCAAGGTCAGTCTGACCTTGATTGCAACACAGTGCTTCACAAATCTGTTAAAAGCATTCTCCAATCTTTGAACCACTTTCTGTATCTATTGCTTTGCATGATATTTCCTTTGCTTCTTTGGTATGCCATGAGTAACAGCTGGCGACACTTGAAATGCATCCAGTTTGTGTTTAAGGTAGAATTTTGCTGGTTGTCTTAGTGTGGTTTCTTCATCACTGTCATGGAACTGGCAACAGAACGGATTTGAGAGGTGCTTTCACTGAGTCTGTCACCACCACTTTTAACATCACCTCTGTGGCCTGAATGTGACGCAGAAAAAACTGCCAACCATGTTTTCCTCGAATGTCCAATCCATTGATCTACCCATAGCCTGTACTGTCCTGATGTTTCTGAATGATGAGACAATTGAATGGCTGCTCAAGCCTTGCTTGAAGATCTAGCGTGGCCAAGCAGTGAATTGAAAGAACTGAAACGATGAAGACTATTTTAAACTTTTTGTTAGCATATAGCACATTATTTCCAACCAGGAAAACGTTCATTGATTGCATTTCCAGTTCCTCGACCACTGCAACAGTCACCTGTTGGCAGGGTAGGCAAACTACAGTCTGTGGACCACATGCAGACCACAAGAGCATGTAAATGGATAATACATATTCTGTGTTAAAGAAATGTTATAGTAATTTTAACAATGTCTATGTGTACTAAGTAATACAAGGTTATAATAATCATATTTTGAAACAAATTTTAACTGCAAAGTAAACAAATATAATATATGTGGTCCCTGATAGCAATAAACTTTTGAATGTGACCCTCCATAGAAACTCTTTGCCCACACTGCCTTATGGTTTGCATTGACTTTTTTCTAGAGCTTTTTCAGTACATCATAGCATTTAGATTTTTTTCTCAAATGCATTGCCAATGAAGCACATGTAGTGGTGCATACATACAGCTTCAAGTGTATCCAAGTGTCGTAGCCCAGATCTCCATTTAAGCAAGATTTTCTTGCTTCACTCTTGTATAGGTAAGGTCATCACCTTTGCCCCTAAAGCTTTGCACAGTGAGCAGTTTACAGTACTTTGCATGTTGTGGTAACTCAGAGAATGATTAATTGATGTTCAGAATTTAAAGAAAGCAAAACAAGCTAAAGATATTGTAGGAACTTATGCAACTACCAATGATATTCCTATTTGGAATTCTGTTAGAAGTGTCATTTTAGGTAAATTTCTTGTGATCTTTAAAGTTGGATATTTTCTTTAAGACAAAACTTACATCAATCAAAATTGGTGAAATTATAGCACCATTTTTGCTTTACTGAATGGCAAAAAAATTTTTGTGGCAACTTTTTGCCAACGCGCCAAAATATTGTCGCAAAGATAAGGTATAAAAATATTTGAAGAAAATTTTCAAACCCAAATTTTGTGATGAAATCCTCATCTTATCAATATTTTAACTTCAAAAATGAATCCCTTGGGTCAAACAATGGTAAAATAGTTGTTTTCATTGTAAAAATCCTTCAAGGTAAAGAGTTATTGCCAAAAATTTAACGTGAGAAATGAAAAATGATTGTGCTCGCCTCTAAAAATCCACCTAGTAGCCAAAAATAGAAAATGCTGTATCTCGGTCACCGGTAAAGATATTTCAAAAATTTTTTTGCTATCATCATAATTTTTCAGTGTCTATCACATATGTGAGAATTAGCAAAACCCATGAATAGTGGTTACAAAATTTTAAAAAATCTGATGATTATAAATGGATTGACCCGTACGGTTATTGGGCAAACGAAAACCAGTGATGCAACTGAGTTCAAATCATTTAAACATTAAACATTTTAGGCTTCAACACCAAGTTTCAAGCATGAACATAAAAAATTGTTTTATCTTTTAAGAACTTTTTTTTATAAAACTTGCACCTACAAAAATACATGATTTAGTTTGTGATTGCAAGTTCCTTATTCCAAACTTTTTGGATTTATAAAAAGAACTCTTATCCATTAATCATTCTACTTTCTTCAAGCCCAGGTACTTTTGCCTTTTAACAACAACATCAAAAATGAACATAACAATCTTCTGACAAGGTGAATCATGATACTATATCTGAAAATTAAAAAACATTATTCTGTTCCCAATGACTTTGGCTAGGCTAATTTGGTTCAGTGTACTGCCCTCACAATAGGCTACGTCTGAATGGTTGTTCTTGTGCAGTATACAGCAGTATATTTGCGTCTAATCATGCAAACACTTGCATTTGTAACAGCCACCATTTTGTTTACAAAATATGCTTTCCTATTTCACACAGAAGATACTGCGATAGCCTAACAAGGCAGAAAAGATGTAAATGCCCATCTGGAATTAAGACGGAAGGTAAACTTGGAAACGACCAATCTTGCAAAAAATCTTAAAATAAGAAAATTAATGCTTGCAATATGAAAAGCACTTTCAACATCTAAATTGTAGCGTGAACATCCAAACTAAAAAAATTCCTAAAAACATCAAGTCTGATGTTCATATGAATGAATAATAAACAGTAGTAGGTTTAATTGTTAGGATGGAATGAATTTTCAAAATTATGCAATACAAAACTTTGGGGTGGTCTAAAAAGTTGGAAGCATGGCCAAAACTAATTGATATTAGGTGGTTGACCTCAAAAACCTGCTTGCTACTTCACCCCTGGAGTCGTGCAGTGGGTCATATTTTATGAATTCATCATAACTCAACTTCTAGGTGAGCTAGAAAGCTGATTCTGGGCTAAAAAAACTTGGAAGACACAAGTTTCTACAAGTGATAAGAGGAAAAATTAGACTTAGCCTAACTCCATTCTGAAAAAAAAAAGTTACTGCAAAACTGTTTTTTTTAACTATTTTTCCATAAAATATGACAATAAGTTTATCTTAAGATTGCCAAACCATTACTCACTACACATACATATTTTCGCAATTCAAGTTCAATTATAAGCATTGTTGCTAGTGGCAGTAGGCTATTCATTTCACATTTGCAATAAAATACTGTATTGTGTCACTAAGCTGATAGTACTAGTGAGAAAGATGCATAATTGCATAAAATACTAAATGTTCAGCATTGTTTCATAACAGGTTTCAATTAGGATTACTCAATTACATTGAATACACAGAAACAACATATTATGACACCAATATTCTGGAGCATGATCAACACCCTAACACTGATATATACTGGTGACATATTATGCAAATTGGTGTTTTGTGTTGGATACTTTCATCAATTTTTGCCATCTGATTTGTTGTTGCAACCACTCTGCTGGCATTGCATTGAAATGCGCGGTTCACCACGAACGGAATGTGCGCGAAGAAAAACACTATATATGCGTGGCATGAACAAGCAATAATAGAGCGATCGCAGCATGTGATCTCTATTGTTGCTTGCTACCACAGTGCGAAGCTTTGCGCACATGCCGCTCAGGCTTTCCGATCGCAACAAAATGGTGCTGTGACCAGGATATGAAGGTTGTGCCGGGTTCAGCCTTCACACAAAGAACGTGTGATCGGTGCGTTTCTTTGTAAAAATAAGGGGATGTTTTTCCAACCACTCCACTGGCATTGCGCTAGAATGCACGGTTCGCCACAAAATGGAATCTGTGTGAAGAAAAACACTATATATGCATGGCACGAACAAGCAACAATAGAGTGATTGCGGCATGTGATCTCTATTGTTGCTTGCTACCACAGTGCGAAGCTTTCCGCACATGCTGCTCAGGCTTTCTAATCGCAACAAGTTACATGCCCTCAATCAAATCCATGTTTCAGCTCAATATGCAGACAAGAACACCAGTAAGCAGATGGTACAAATGATGTTAAAACCATCAAAAAATTGGTAACTATAGTTGACAGGAGTAAAATGTTGAAATTATTTGTTTCCAACTTTTTTAAAGTAAAAACTATGATGATTACTCATCTAATTCATTAAAATTTATGACTTGGCTGCTTATTAGCAGATACAATATACTGTTCCCATAGATTTGTACGACATCACACTAGCATTAAATCTTTGTCCACTTTCTAGCACCAAACATGCACATGGACTGTCTCTTACCAAGCTGAAAAAATGGGGAAAGGAAAAAGGTACATTTGTAGAAGATGGCAACCTATTAGAAGATAGTTGCAGGAGCAAGCGTGCAAAAATCCAACGCTCTGGGAGCAAGTTTGAGCCGTGTAGCGGTGTTTGTGTGTGGGCAAATAAGAATTTTGGTTTTCCAGGTCAAATGCAATGAATGCATAGTTGGTGTAAAAAAATGTGTAGAAATCAGTCGGATTTTGCTGAATCTGCTTGAAATTTGGTAGAAGCATTCAGGGAAGACTAAGGAATGGAATTATTGTTTTAAGAATAGTTTTTTTTTCAATTTTTTCCATGAAAGATGTTTGTGTACCTAATTTCTACATATTAGGCCAATCCACATACATGGTCGAACCCCATTGCTTCTTCACGATTAGTGTGCATAAATATTCTTTAGCCTCTGTTATGTGCCTTTGTTTTGTAATGTCACGGTTGCCACGTTTTTTAGCCTAGCTACATGTGAGAAATAGCATGTCATCATAGTCAGTCATGTAACACAAGATTTGAAACTGACACAGAAGAATGTTTGAACAAAAAAATATAATATGTAAACAAAAAATGTTTAAGCAAGCAATGTGTACACCATAAAATTATAAATGACAAATGAAAGGAGTCCAGGGATCGTGGCAAACATGATGTAGTACCATAGTGCGAAAATTATTGCAAAACTTAATCGACCGCACTGCCTCGCATGATACTGTTTGAATTAAGTGGTCAGTTTGTCACTCAAGCGTCATCATCCTGGCAGCATAGCAGATGCATCTTAGGTCTGCTGTGCCAATGGTTTTTGGTGTGCCTCTCACTTTGGCTCTTACGTTTTCATAATAATGACTAGTTGCACATTTTAATTCATGGGACCAGTTTTTCTTTACTTTTTTTAAAACTTTCGGTTTAGGGGTTAGGTTTGCATTCAGGCTACAGTTAGGGTTGAGGTTAGGTTTACCTTTTATGTTTACTATGTTTCTACCAAGCCTACTGCATTCTTGTCATGCATTACTGTCACATTACAAGAGGTGGTTGAATAAGGTTTCAAATTTAAACATCCACGGGCAGTTCTATAGACACTGCCATTATGAATATGTATGCTATATCTACATTTTCATCAAATAAACAATTTAAAATTTATGTATCCTTTTCCTTGCCACTCACTGATTGCTTTTTGCATTTGTTTGCTATCGGTCTAGTTTATATTTTTTTATTTTAATGTTTGAACTAGATACAAAATCCATAGACTAAAGCAGCTATGTCCAACCTAAATAGCTTACTGAGCCAAAAATAATGTCACCATCTTAACCAGGGCCGCACATCGAAGGACATATTAATGAGGGCCGCACTTTGAATGGCTTACTTTGATCTTGGCAAACTAAATCTAGCTTAACCTAATTTACTCAAAGCGTTCGAATCCTAACTGCAATGGTAACAGACGTGATAAAATGGCACTGACGACTACCTGCATCAAAAATGTCAAATTGACGATTATCAAAACAAGAAGTGGTTGTCAGTACCAGCTGAAACCTAAACTGGGCTGCACAAGACCTTTGACTGGGCCACGGGTTGGGCATAGCTGGACTAGAGCATAAGCACACACTGTCAGCACAACGCAGATTGAGATTAACTCTTCAAAGAGCATAAAATCAAAATCACAGACCAAGGTGAACACCACCATGGAGCAGTAATTGGGCCAGAATGATTCAGGGAACAACATTAAAAACAAGGTTGAGGGTTGCCAAGTTATGCACAAGGTGCATGATGATCCTAAGTAGCACTCAGCATTCAACAAAGGACTATTATGTTCTAGATCAGATGGAAGAGCAATACCAGACATGAGTTAATTATAATGAACCACTGGAAAACGCCATCAGAGATCAATTGATTCCTGCTCTCAGGAAGAGAGGTAAGTGATGCAAGAAGGCAAATACTAGCCCTTCCTTCCAGGCATGGTGGGCTGGGTCTGAAAAACCCCCAAGAAACTGCCAAGACAGAATACGATAACTCCACTCTGATCATTGATAAACTAACAGACTAAAGTCAAAATAAAAACTTGATCTTGAAAAGAACCTGTCAGACCAGCTATATACCAGACACATAACGTTTTATATAAATCAAATGGTGTTGGGAGAAGAACCACAGGATTACAGACACTTTCATAGCTATGTTACATAGTTGTTCACTAACTTGTTACAACACAACACTTGGTACAACACTACATTATTATTAGACACTTTTCTTAACACAATTATTGTGTTCTGCCCATTATTTACTTTATTTGTTTCTTTAGCTTACTTGATTACTGTTTTCATTTTTCGTGTTCAGCTGCGCCTGATACAGTGCTTAGTTTCCTTAGTCTCATTTCTGTATTATGTTGTGTTTTCAGAAACAGTAGCCTAATTAACAATCAATCGCTGTTGAAGTTTGCTGCTCGAATTGTTGTTCACAATAAAACGCAAAAAAATATTAATCAAAAAACGTCTGTAGCCTACTGTACTGGTAAGTCATTAAGTCAATAAGTCTGTAGGCCTATGTCCAAAAAAAATTATGAGGTCCATACAATACACAAAAAACGTCCTGGTTCTAAACATTTTTACCAAAGAAGTCCAACGTGACAAAACTGCCCCTGTGACCCTGAACTCTCTGAATTCTGTATCATTACTACTAGGCTACCTCTACCACAGTGGTTTATCCTTAGCGGTGCTTTGCTTTACCAGAGATGATCAAATAGCGAATTTTTACTATCTGATCCTATCTTTTTTTTGAAAAATGATATCTGTATCCGATATGAATCCTGTTTTGGTTGAAATCATACTACCCGTATCCGAAAACTATCCGGAAGTGTATTATGATGCACAACATACATTTTTGTTGTGCTGTGTCTATTTTGCCTTGTTAGGCAAAATAACTGCTAGAGGTATTTTGCCTTTAGCTGAACACGATTGGTTGTAGTCACATGATAAGTTTGGAACGCATGTTGATGTCCTGCTTGGTTGACCATGACATCTCAACAATTCAGTCCCGTGTATGGATGAGTGTTGTCATGGTTTCAGGGCAGACAAACAGCTTCTTGTTTGCATTATATGTGAACTGTAGGCTAAACCTCAACTCCAAACCTTGAATCCCTAAACCTAAAACTTGACCCTAAACCTTTGCCATAAGCCCTGATCCTAAACCCTAACCATCAACCCCAACCAATTGTAGGCCCGTAACCAGGGAGGGCACAGGGGGGCTTTTCCACCCTTGCAAAATTTTTCACCCCCCCTAGAAAAATGTGTTGGACATAGTTTGAAACTATTGGATATAGTTTTAAAAAATTTTAGCCACTCTCAGAATTAACTCTTTGCCCCCCTGGTGTCCCAAGCTGGTACAGGCCAGACCAATTGTCTCTTTGTGTAACGTACTTGTCACATGACCACTTCAATCAATTGTGTTCAAATGAAGGCAAAATAGCCCCAGCATAGGTTATCCCTCATGAAGCAGGGTAGACACTACCTAAATGCGTTGTGCCACTTTGGGCCCTGTCATGCTTATAAACAGAAAGCTTGACGTATCTTGCAAGCTTGACTTATATAGCATAACATATGTACTTTTCAGAGTCAATTGCATCAAAAAGCAAGCTGAAATTTTGCTACACAGTCCCGTTGCTATGGGGGTTTGCTAGGCTTATCCTCCCCCAAACAAAGCTCCAAGCCCCTAAAATTGAAATATGAAGTACTATAAAACAGTAGCGTTTGTTCAAATTGCAGAATGTCAAGCCCCTTGTGCAAATGTAGCCTAAAGCCACGGTACTGAAGACTTTCTGGCGACGGTTCTGTTGCCACACTGAAGCTTTTCATTAATCCATTTGTTTTGTAATAATGGTTAGATTTTAACACGATTCATGATTTCAAAATCATTTCATTTATCCATCCTACCCATTGTTGCACTTTAACCAAAGCTAACTTGCAATGCTGGTCTACAAACTAAAACTGCATTCAAAATAACAAATTGACTTAACTATGCCATATATATATTGAAATGACTGGCTTTAATTTCATTCCAAGAAGTCGATGTCACAAAACAACAATTTCGCGCATCATCATGTTTAAAAAGATTAAAGTTATCTGGCCTGGTATCGTCTAACAACCAGCTAATGCAGGGTCATGTGGACTAGGCCTGAAGACAGCAGGGCATATAGTGTAGGCTACAGACCACATTAAAACACTAGCAGCTAGACTGCTCTAGCTAGCCTAGCTGCCTAGACTACCGATCAGAATAGGCCTACACTAGCTAGCCCTATCCCAGGTACGTAGCAAACCACTTCCTTATACTGAAAGAGCCCTATCTTGCTTCACCAGCAACAGACTCTTGCTGACACAACCTGGTGTGTAAATGGGGTTACACTACGGCACAGAGATTAATTAAAACATTTAGGGCTTTTTACATGGCCTCTAAGTGAGCTCATCAGCTCACTCTCCTGGTCACGTGAAACGGTTACTGCTGAATCACCAACTGCTTGAGTGATCGAATGAGCTCTCGGGAAGTGGAGCACAGCACGCTCATAGTTCTGGTAAAAGTTTGTTCGCGAAGTTGCCGCCTTAGGTTTGGCAGTCATTATAACGTTGGTTGGATGATGCATCGTTGAATTTAAATCACGTCTGCAGTTTTGAAATGGTACAACGTGTTGGTTTTAACTTAGTTTTGCAATCCATATTGCAGTAAAAACGACATCAAACCGCTG
>JGI24159J19872_10000406_pt1 | contig 36992 bp, 18 predicted proteins | sample Ectturendosymbi4_FD_19872 | JGI IMG/M metagenome (IMG submission 19872) | reverse complement strand
ATATGTTAGAAATAATATCGACAAAATACTGCCAAAATTCTGCAACGTTTTTTTCATTGAACGATTTACTTTATCACTGGACCCAATAGTAATTGTGTTACTTAACTTACGATATCTAGGCAAAAATGTGGGAGGGCCAGGCCCCAGAAATAAAAGTGGGGGGCCTAGGCCCATGCTCCCCCGCCACCTATGCCGTGAGGCTTGTCCGTTTCTGAAAACTGACATTAGTCCTTGAACTGCAAAATTTCCTCTTGCTTTGTTGACTGCTATTTCAGTTTTCCGCAATACATATAATACAGCTGCTGTGAGTGCCTTACCATAAAGTTTATGGTAAAAATTCAGAAATCGTCTCCGAAAATTTCTTTGCGGTCACCTAAGCTAAACCTAAAAAAACCTGCTTATTAACAAATTGGTAGTACCAATAACTGCCATTGTACTTTCTCAAGTACAAAATAGTCATGAAACTGCACAAGAGTTTCGCTTTACGCGGGAATATCCACTCTATTCAATCACAAACCACATGTCGTTGTCCACGATTTTACCAAATTCAGCATAACCGATAAACATTTTCAGTTAAGTCAAAAAAAGCCTAGGTTGTTTTGCGGACCGGCAAAAAATCTACGCGGACCGGCAGTTGAGAACCACTGGTATAAGATACACTGTACTGAGAGAGGTGCTATTCGCATGCGTCAAAATGTCATAACAACAAACAATACAGACTTGCATTCAGTTGTTCAAGGGATGCTACGTTTTTATTGAAAGAGTGAATGTTTCATTAAATTTGGCACTATATTAGAGAGAAACGTTATTATATAGCCTTTAAGTAAGAAACGTCTCAGGCGTGTTTGTAGAAAATAACATATAGCCTCATGTCACCTCGTGTGCATTGCAAACATTTTATCCTAATGGTTTTCGCCACGTTTTACGTTTCAATCATGTAAATGATTGCGTTAGAACCCAGTTCACCCATAAACTGAGTTTCAAAGTGCGTGCACTCTTTTGGTGAAGTATAAAGATTATGAAACAGTAGGAGTCATGCTCAACTAGAAATCATTATTCCGCATACACTTGACTGTGTTGAAAATCTCCATTCTTTTTTGGAAGTGAGCTAAATTTCCGATAGCTTTGTTTTGCTAAATTTCCAGTAGCTCTCGTAACAGTAAAACCACTTAAAGCTTAGCCATGTATGCGTTACAACATAAAATTAAATGCTTCTCAAACGGTGGGCCGTGAATCAGGTCCACAACTTGATATTATTACATCCAACAACTTTAACTTGATCTTATCATATCGAGCAAACAAGCTCAATTTTGTGATTAACGGAAAATTTAATGTACTGTTGATATTCTATGTTTTCTTAAAAATAAATGTATTATCCTAATGGTTGTTTTACCGCAGTATGTTATAGAGAGTTTCCAAAAAACAAAATTGTTGGAAAAGTAGGCCACGAGTTTGAAAAGTTTGAGCATTCCTTTAAAAGTTCTCTTTCATCGTTCATAGCTTTTATAAAGGTTACAAAATACCAATCGTTCCATCTTTCCACTAAACTCATGATTCACTATAGTTGCAAGACAATCTTTCTTTGAGGGAAGATGCTCTGTAATAAGAAAGAGCACACACAAACGTGCAAGCAAATGCAAATACTGTCTCCTAACTTATTACGCCAAGAAGCAATCTAGGAAATGCAAGCATTTGCAAAAACAGAGCTGGTTGAGAGTAAATAAATAAAACACGGAGCACTGGTGTAGAAACGCACATAGCTTAAGAAGTACAACTTTTGGTTTCGATTTTTTGTGACAAGGATCAACCTTATCACGCAGTTAACTTGCTGCCACAACAGAGCATCTTCCTGCATTCGTGTTATTTCGTGATTTGAGTCACAAAAATGCATGAAGAAACCATAAAATACTAACTCATTTATAAAACGGATGCAAAGTGATGCAATAATGATGCAATGTAGCACGTAAAAGAAAATGCAAAATTTTTTTGCTCTACTCATTTTTACTCAAGATGTAAAGATAACAAAAATCAGCATTTCATTTAGCTCCTTGTTTCAGGGATTCTGAAACATTGTCCGAAGTTGCCCTTTTTTGTTAAAAAGAGAAAAGCAGTTACTAAAAACGTAAGTTCAAAAACCCCAATGTTTGTTCTCGTAAGCTCCACGACTGCTTCTTGCTGGTGTAGAACTCCCACTACTTTCTATATCGCAGGTTGGTTGAGAAGATGGAAGTGGATATTCGTTAAGCTCTATTTCCTCCTTTTTTTCATTATTAAGCATCACTGTATTCCATAAACGATTTTCGTTGATAACGCTGCCCTGTTGAAATTTTCGCAAGAAGGAAGAGGGTAACTCAGAAAAACGTCGTTGTGGCAACCTTTCCAAGCCACAACTCGTTTGATTTCCTACGTTTAGCCGTCTGCCAGAAATCTGAACGTGTGAAAAACGCCTGACCTTGCTGGAAGCGCCATTTAAATCCGCTGTGTATCTTGATGGGTAAAAGATAATGTTATTTTTTCGCAGTACGCTAGATGGACAGCGCGTCAGAGAGGTTTTAGCCGAATCCGTAGAGCCTTCATCACGTGGCTTATGTCGGCGAATACCTCGTCGGTCGATTTCTGAAGAAGATAGATGTTTCCAATATGGCTGGGCCACGTGGGGCAAAGGCATTTGACGAAGCAAACGGGGCGTTTTTTTGCGATACCGCTCTCCAGTTTTTTCAAACTCGCTGTGCCCGCAATCTCTCCAGGGAGCACACTTGTTTTTTTGACGAAAAGACTGCGAAGAATATGGATTGCTCTGCACTGATCGTGGATAAACTTGTTCGATCTGTTCAACAGAAGCTTTGATTTGTCTTGCTTGTTGCAGATTTGAAAATGTAACTGGCCATTGGCCAACAGCTTCGGAATGCCCTGTCTTTGAATCCTGCGTACCGCATTGACATCTCTGTGGTACAGGAACGTTCTGGTGTGCTATCGACTGTCTGCAGGCTTCATGCCCGTTTTGAGCTTCTGGATTTGATTTATCGTATCTTTCAATAAAATAACTTTCGCCATCATTCAGCCACACCTTCGTAAAGTAATGCTGGTTACAATCTTCCATTCTGCATTCGCTGCTACTGGTTTCATCCGTGATAGACGGGGAAACTCTAAAATCAATTAATTTATTACTGTATATCTCAGCATCTAGGCAGAAATCCACGTACATGACACGCAGAATGTAACACACTCTTATTTCAAAAAGATGCTAAAAGGCTGAGTAAAACATTCACTACGTTACTGCAACAATGCCCTGAAGCACAGTTTTATGCAGCTTTATAAGTAAAAAGGAAAAATATATGAGTGTTAACCAAAAAGTATTTATTTACAAGTAGTTTCGATCTTTGAATATGATGCCGTTTAAGCGCTTTGCAAGGGTTGAAACTTCAGCTGGCCGTGGCACCAGTGGCGTACGCAGAAAATTTTCACGGGGGGTTTCATTCAGTCGCGTATGGTGTCATTTGTATTTGGTAGACGTTGTTTATGACGTCATAATTTGACGTCATATTCATGTTTTCCAAACTATCGCCAACGTTGTGGCGAAGTTTGCACTGATCAGCCACAGCAGACAGAATAAAGACAATTGTTTTGGATAAAGTAAACTACCGCGGAAGCCAATCTTAAACATGCGTAGTGGACGAAAGGTCTGCAACAAGTGGTGAAATGGTTTCTGGATGCAGACGATAATCCAGATTCCCACCAAAACCTAATAATTACTTTTTGGCCCGTTTACAATGTTCCTTGAAATTTGCATGCCAATTCATTCCGTGGTGTTTGCATCAAGTCGACAAGTTAATAAGCAAAAGTATGCGAAAACAATTAATCTCCTTTACGCAGGTAATAAGTTTTTGTAAAATATCAAGCTCAAGGGGGGGTTTAACCCCAACCCCCCTCCTTGCGTACGCCCTTGCGTGGCACCGGCACTTGCTTCATTCTGAACAGAGAAATGTGGCATAACAGTGTTCCTGGATTGGATTTATTTGAGTCAGTTTTCTTGATAAAAGCGCAACTAAAGGCAAAGGTAAACCCGTGGGACATGGTTTTAGTAAACGTTCGTAACTTCTACGAAGTTTATTTGTCTGTATTATTGATCTCTAAGATAGAAGTCCTAAATTGAATTTGACTGATAAGATAGGTAAAAACCAATATTGTTGACTATTATTGACAGAGAATCTTTACTCAGAGGTGGAAACACACAACGAAACATTTGACAGTTCTTAATGCGATGTTATCGCCTTGATTTCCGGTTTGAGTTAGAGCGCTACTGTCAGATAAAATCAAGACAACTTAATTTGATGTTATGCTCCATAGTTGTGATAATTCTATTAAAATGTTTGATAATATGTATCTCTGAATCGTTGAGTGTATACAATGCCATGGACGTAATACTGCCCAGGTAGTTTTCTATAAAGTGCTGCTATGTGAATTGTATGACTCAAGCCATTGCGTCCTTGGCTGAAAAAACAATGTAACAACAAAAAGTAAACGACAAAATGAAAATACTTTTTTTCTAATTCTGAATCACTATACGTGAAAGCTTATCAATGTTTCGGTGACTATCACTGAACGATAGCACAACGTCCCATTACCTTTCTTCTGCCTTAATATGAACAAGGCTTTTCAAAGCTGAAACAGCTTTTACCCGGTATAGGTCAACAAGGGTTAGATACAATGCTGGCAAGACCATTGGAACGAGAAGAACGGACAATCGATTCAAATTGTTGTACCATACTAAAGTTCTTGTGGGACAGAAAACAGTGAACTTTAAAATGAATCCAACCTAGAGAGCATGCACAAAACGTTGTTATCGTTTCACAAAAACAGGAGATAAATATTGTCATACTTGTAACTAGGCATTTAGCAAATCATATGTAGTTACTGTTGCTTTTACTTCAAAAAACTAACAATAAAAACATAAAACTGGAAAACTAAAAAATCACTTTATTCCATTGTTTTACATTATATCTTGCAAGTTATGGTCCAACATAGCCCCTGATTTAAAGAGCCTTGCAACAGAAAGTGAATTAATTCTTGCTTGACATTATTTATGATTAACCAAAAGCTGACAACTAAAAATGATCAAACACACAATAAAAACGCATCCCTGTAGACGACTTACAGTTATTGGAAGATATATTGCTGGAGGGACAAATGCTATTGAGAGAGTTGTTCTCCAGTTTGAAGTCCATATTTTTGAATTCATGGTGTATGGATTGCTGATATGAGGGCAGTTTTCCCTCTCTTCTTGGTATCCATATTCAGAAGAATTATTTAGCTTCACTATGGTCACCAGTAAATACGACGAGATAAGATGAAGCAAAATGACAATGGACAAAAAGCCAAACGCCTGCAGAATGTTGTAGTAAAATTTGTAAATTCTGTTGGATTTAAAGATTTTAGATTAGTATTAATGCAGCTGTTGGCATTTTTACGTCAAAACATTTGCAAAAACTCAAAATCAAAAGACAGTTCAGTAATTTTGGCGTCTAGAAGTTGTTCACTTGTCACTGTGTGTGCTTCTTTGCACTTTCTACTTACAAAAAGAACAAAACGAATCTCCATATTGTGCTCAGTGTTCGTAGGAAGCCAGCACACGCGATAAAACGGGTCATAATGATAATGAGCTCCAGCTTCTACGACAGGCAATGAAAAAGATATTGCAACTGTCAACACCAAGCAAAGAATCATCGTCAACCTGAGCGTGGATATGTGATGAGGTCTGCAACAAGTAGGAAAAATGAATAGGTTGTACCACATCAAGTACACAGAAATCTGTATTGTGACAACCAACAACAGTATTCCATTTAAAAGTTTATAACATCTGATGAAAATGAAAATTAATTGTGCATTTCTCATTGATTGAGCGACATAACCAAAAGCCTAATTCGTCAGTCATTTATTCATTTCATAGCTCAACAATTTTAACTGAATTTTGTGGGGATTGTGGTTAAGGAGCGTTTTCGGGATAACTTAGATTTCAAAACTGTTGATTTCAAAACTGTTGTCAGATGTTACCTATTTGGTCAAATTTTTGAGCAATTTGATATTTTAGATTTATGCAATTGTAGCTTTTTCAGCATACTGTTGAATAAGAGGACTACACATTTCGTGATTTGTGGAACTTGCTAACATGTAATAAAAACACTAGTGACTTTTTGTAAAAACCACGATTTGTAAATTAGCTCATGAAGAGAAATGTGCAGCGTAGAAAACATACAAACGGGTTAAACAAATACAAAACGTCAGTTAGTGTATACTGTATACTTGCAAATGTAACATACAAAACACAGATGAGAAAATACACAGATATTATGGCCTTGCAATTGAAAGATTGTGTTGATAAAAAGGCGTTGAGATGCCAAGAATAGGTCAAACATGATAGTGTACTCTTTTTTCATGACAGAAAAATTGCATTTGTTGCTAATCCTGAAATTGCCTTTTCTGTGCTTTTCGGGAGTATCTACTGCCTGCAACCTCTTTTTTTCAGCTCCAGCAATAGTCTACCATCATGTTGGTATTCAACCGTCCCTGGTATCTTTTTTTCCATTGTTTTTATATCTTGGTGGAAGGACCCTCCTTGCTCTTCCATCATGCTTCTAAGTTTTCAGAAAAATAGTTTACATGAATATGAAAAAAATGAACCTTCACTTTCATGTTGCACCCTAAGAATTTAACAGCTGTTTTAAAAGGTCGTGGTAGTTTTAAGCTTTAAAATTTCCTGGGAAGTTTTCGACAACCGCTGTAAAGGAACGCCAAGCATTTTTTCCGGGTTATCATGGTAAGTAGGAAATATTTGTCCTGCATTAAATGTCGTATCTGAGGGCCATCAAAAATTCCTGCCCTCAACTTTTCAATGCTCAGTGCAGGGAACTTTTCACACAAATATGCAAAGCAGTCACTTTCCTTATTTAAAGCTGTTACAAACTGTTTCATCAACCCTACCTGGCTTGATATGGAGAGGATGGAGTAGCACCTAGTTTTGAATTAATCAAAGGAGAGTGTATATTATTTCTTTCCCCATTCTCCAATCCTTCTCTCTTTGGCCAACTTTCCTTAGTCCAATGCTCTTGGCGAGTCCTGCTGTCCCACAGACACAGTAAACACGGAAACTTTGTGTATCCGCTTTGTTACCCAACCAGCATGCACAAATTCTTCTAATTCACCGCAAATCATCTAGTCATGCTCATTAACTATGGTACGAGGCACAGACTATTCTGAGGTAGGATTTTATTGTAGTTACCACTTATCAATAGGCTGCTACTAACTCACTCTCTATGGGCCTACGCAGTTCAACAACAACTGATAAAGCATTTCAGCATTTAAAAGCACCACCAGTGATTACAAAATCTGTTTTTAAGTTAAAAATGGGGGGAGTTAATTTTTAAACTTTTGGTGAGGTTTTTCAATATTTTGTAAAAAACTGCAAAACGTATGGTCGGTAGCGGCTAATCCTGACGAGGCGGATAAAAACGGATGCGATTTTTGGACTCAGCGCCCCCCAAACCCCAAATCCGTTACAAACTTCAAGTCCCCATAAATCCTGTACAGCGGTGTTTTCAGAACCGCATTTTCTCCTTGGAAGACCGCATGTAAGCGACAACATGAAAACTACCTCGAAGAAACCCCTGAGCATCCACAAGAGGGCTTGAAACATTTCACCGTCGTGAGCAACCTCTGGTAGTCCTGCAAGCTCCATGCCAAGGCGCGGACCAGCCAGGATGGAGATGGAATGAATCACGTCATTTGGTCCTTGACGGGCCTCTGGGTCGCTATCCGGTGAGCGTAGCCAGCAGATCTCGACAATCTTTCTTGGAACATTTTGGTCAAGTGGCCGAACCAGCATACCTGACTGTCTCTCTATCCGGGGATACGTGCCTCGACATTCAGGGCTTTACGAATTTCACAACTGCGCACGTTTTCACGTAGCGTTAAGCCGTGAACTCTTCGTAAAATTTCACCTCTCCGCTTGTGCTTGTGACAGTACTCTGTTGGTCATTATCTAAGACTCGTGGCTGTAGGTGAGTATTGGAACAAAGATTGATTAAAAACTGGAACCTAAGCGGTTTTTGAAAGCTCTCACTTTGTGGCCACGGAACGTTGAACCTCAGGCAATACTGCATTTGCTTTGCCGATCCATTTGTTGATCTCCTTATTCTGCCTCCGCTCACTCATTAATACCACCCAAAGGTACTTGGTCTTCTCCACCTGCTGCAATGTCTTGTCACTAACTGGCAGTTTTCGCTAATTTGGGTTTCTGGGAGACACACTACCACGGTCTTTTGAGTGCTAATTTTCATTCCAGCTTGATCGCACGCAGCTGCAAACCGTCCAAGTACTTGGAGATACTATTTAGGAGATGCAAGAAACACTAAATAGTCCACGAAGAGCAAACGGTTGATCATGCATCTTCCAACAATGACACCTTCGTCCAAGTGGAGTACTTAGAGGTTTGAGCCAGGGGGGCAAAGCTTAACTGAAGGGGCCCATTGGTCACCGTAGGGGGGGCCACTAGCCCAAACTCAGAAAAAGGTTATGAAATGATAGTGAATCTCTGGACGTCGTGTATGTCCATACTACATAAAAAAAGAAAACACCCCGAAAAACGCAAAAAAAAACAAAATAAAGACTACCAAATATCAAAATAACAATTGAAGGGGTTCAGATTTTACATTTAGCTTGCCAAGGGGGGTGGCGGCTCGCCCCCTTGCCACCCGTCAGTTACGCTACTGCTTCGTCCCTTGTCGACACGGCTGTGACTGTCTACCTAATTCACATACAATGAAGAGGAGTTGCGATAATACAGACCCTTGTACAACATCCACTGCGAACGGTTTTTACGTAACGCTGCTGGCACGGTCCTAAACGTCTTATCGGGAAAGCACGGCTTTGACGGCCAGCAGCATGTGGCCGTCAACACCGTACTTTTGCAAAACTCCGGAAAGCTTTCCTCGAGAGAACCGGTCATATACTTTCTCGAGGTTGACAAACACAAGCGCAGGTATCTGTGGCACATCCAGTATTTCTCGAAACTTTTCTGGAAAGTGTAAATTAGTGCAGCGGTGCAATGGCCAAGACACAAATGGCACAGGGTATTTCCATCTTAGGTTCAGTTAGCTCGTGGCATCGTCATACACTTTTGCAGTAAGGCTAAAGAGGGAAATGTCCCGGCGGTTGGTGTATTGATGAATTCCCTTCTGTCTCCCTGGTTATGCATGGATATAGTCAACCAGTTGTTTATCCTTCGGTACCCATCCAGATCGCCATGCCACTAACATCACATGAGTTAACCAAATAATTCCTTCTCTGTTCAAGGATTTAGGCATTTCAGGTCGGATTTCATCATAATTTGTAGCTTTCCAGTTGTCAGTGTCTTGGCAGCTATTATGACTTAAGTTGCAGTGATCGCAGTTTCTTCCCTAAAATATAACACTTGCGTGTCTGATGGTATGAGAGTGACTGAGTTCAACATTCGTCAAAATAACCTCTTCACCTGCCCACGATGTTTTCGTCTGAGTAAGACCGCTTTAGTCTTTGGTGGGTCTAGCAGCACCTTTTCTCTTAGACACGACAGATGGTTTGCCAGAACAATTTGTTGGCTTGCCAGGGAATCTAGTATATGTATAAAATTCTGCCAAGATTGCATTTTGGACTTTTCTACCACTTTAGCTGCGACTTCCGACCTTAGTGCATCATGAATGAAAAGAAGGCTCAGCTTTGTTCTAAAGCCAGATATTGCATGCTAATTTTTTGCTCAGATAGCACCTTTCACTTCCTGATTCCACCAGGGGCTACATTTTGCCAAATGTCGTCTCCCGAGTCGTTTCTGTCCACATACTCCAGCGGCTGACGAAATGAGAGTTTCATTTAACACCCGTCACTCCTCGTCTACATCCACTGAGCATTTCCGGAACTCCCGGAATAGGGACAATACCCTTGAAATTTTTACATCTTTCTCTGCCTACACTTTTAGGAACTTTGTCTGTTCACTTATTATTTGCCCTGATAGGTCCACTGTCAGGCGAGTTGAAACGTTGGCGTCGTTTTCAAAAATCAACAGTTGAGCAAAAGGAAATTTTGTTTTTGAAGGACGATACCCTGTTTGCGAAAATCTTTCTTACATCCGAGTCCACCAGGGGCTCATCGCTTTATTCCGTAGGACCTCATAGATCCGCACGACCCTGTGAGTCCTGCTGGCTTTTCCAGTCGTAATTTGAACATAATTGAGTGGTGATAGGTCGACAGTTTTGCACCACTTTTCACGCGAACATCCAACACAGATCGGAACAGGTCAACTGAAACGATGGAGAAATCATTTATAGTGACTGCTGTCCCAACGAATTTTTCTAACAGGTATATTTATGCCAATGTCTGTGTTGGAAAAAGTGTTCATGAAGTAAACCGCGCTGTTGCAGTACAGTTGCAGAAGAAGCCTTCCGTTGTCACTGAGGCTAGCATCACCATGTTGACCGCATAGACGCGCGGTTCACTAAAAATTGCTGTGATTATAACCTAGTAACTAACTGGAGATTATTGCAGGGAGTTTCAAGTTGAACGTTCAGTTACAAAATATTTTTAATTGTGTTCAGGCTGTTAATTAATGTACATAGTCGCTGTAGACACTGCTTATACGAACACGGTCTATCGAAAGGAATCCTTTACCATCTACGAATAATCTTAACAGAGCATATCTGCTTATAATAATTTAGAGTTTCAACTGCCCAATTCTTTCTGTACTCCGTTAATCGTGTTAAGACATCTATGCTGTCGCTATGTTAGACAAATGTGGCAACGTCGAAAGTTACATCATCTTTGAAGAAAAAAGTAAATTTTTCACCGCAAAACTGACTTTGCGGGAAAAACATAATGCTCTTTAAGCTTATGAAGGCTTTATAAGCATTATTTTCATCAATACAACAGCAAAAACTTGAAACCAATTTTCACGTATCATGAATTTTGGTGTTGTGTTTTTTATGAAAAATGTAAAGAATTTTGAAATTATTTGCATCAATATTTCGCTGAAAAGTGAGGCTATAAAAGTACAACACTTCAGTTGAAACGCAGAATAAATTTCTGTACAGATGATTCTACTCCGAAACACGAGTCTATCGAAAACCAATAACGAACTTCTGCGGAAAAAAGCACTGCGACATTGGAGCATGCAGCAAAATTAGGCATACGTGGCGCAAAGATAACATTTCTTTATTATTGAACGGAATATCAAGTAGTATGCTTTCACTTATTGTTTACGACTGCAGCTTGGTAAGAAAGGCATGCTTACCTTAAACTGTATCGCTTCCAACAAAATCCAGCCATCACTGCGTCCAAGCAAATCATGGTATGTAGCACCAGTGGTGTGTAAAGTACGAACCCAAAAATGAAGCCGATTGCTTTGCATTTTGTTGTTCCAGATTGTTGGCACTGGTGAATTTCATTTAAGCCCTACATTGCAAATAAAAGAAACCTTCACATTGGACCCAATTTGTTTTCGAATAAATACTGTGGTAAGACGAAAAAAAGTTTAAAGAAAATATATGGTGAAAGTAAGTTTTAAATTTTGAGCGAAATTGTAGTCTAGCACGGAAACCGGGCACCAACGCTTCATTTCATAAAAAAATTCTGAAAGGTAAGGTTTGAATAAAAGAATTAACTTACCTCATGTGGCTCATTGAAATACCCTTCATCAAACAATGGTCTTGCGTCCTTTGCGAAAACGCCCGAAAAATTTTGATTTTCTTTCCATGTGAACGCAAACGGAACTACCATCAGGAGGATTGCCTATCACACCGCTATAAGGTTAGTGACATACATTCGGCCAAAACTTTTACCCTGGATGCAATACGTAAGAATAGATGTGATGGCAAAACCATCATGTTTTGCTTTCTCCAACTAATGATTGTAGTATAGCTGGTTATACAAACCTGAAAATTAAACCTAAGCAGAAATGAAAGCTGCTGAGGGTACACAAGTAATGCAATGTGGGGTTGTTTAATTTAAACCCATACTTTTTAAGTGTGAAACTTCATCAATATTACAAACTAGGAAACAGAATATTACAGTCTTGTTTTTGACCAGTTGAGGTATAAGGTTTTACGAGATTGGAGTTATTCAAACTAACCCTTCTTGAAGTGACCATTTGCTCTATCGGCAACAAAACCAGTTTAGAGAAAAAAGTGAAAAAATATCCAATTGTAAAAACAGCTGAATTGAAGAAACTCGATATTTATGCTTATAGATTGTGAAATCCTTGGTTTGAGATAAATGATCGTCGATCTCCCTATCATTCGAGATCGGCTTGATTCCCTGTTCAATATAAGGCTGATGTAATAGCGTGCATGGCTAACATATGCTCACAGAAACAACTGCCCCGATCAAGTTACTTATTGTTTGTGTTGGACAGCATAAAGATTTATAGGACTACCTCGCAGCTGCATAGATAAGAGTGCTGTATTCAGAGGCGGATTAAAGGGTAAGGGGGCCCGGGGCAATTTTTACTGGACGGCCCCTATGACGTCATTCATGACGTCATCGTTTGTAAAAGTTATGTTTTCGCTGATTCGCAAGGTTCCCATTTGTTTTGTTTTTTCCGGTAGTTGAGAATGTGCTTGCTCAAATGCACATACAGTTAGCTGCGACAAGAGAATTTATGATATGAATACTAGAGTGTATTTTTACGAAGAAAAATATTTCAAAGGCTAGAGAGTGACTCAACAAGAAACAACATTCACCCGAACAATAAGCAGAAAATAGAGATTACAAAAAAAAAACACCGGGGAAAGAACATGTCAGTATGGCCAGCAAGCCTAGTGTGAAAGTTTTTTCCAAGCTAATATCTTGATTTTCACCTTCATTTTCAGGCGCACTAGTTAACGCCACTGCTTTAACGTTGCTGCTTGAAAGTTTTGCTAGAAAAAGCGATTCAGTCGCGGCGTTTCAACCAACACTGCCAGATCCTTGCGCTTTTTCTCAGAAGATTTGCGTTTTTCATAGCTCCTGATGGCATTACCGATTTCGGCATCGCGCTGGCTAAACATTGCAATCTCGTTTTCTGTTCTTTCGTTCTGCGAATCGACTGATTAAAAGCTTTCTGACAGACCACGCAATAACATGTGTTGTAAATGGCTTGAATAGCTACATAATACAACCACAGTAAATATCGGAAGAAAAGTGCGTTTCCACCACACGTTACCCTTTATGACGAAACAAAGGTGCAGTTCGACTACTGTGATGTTCTCAGGTAATTTTCTGATGTCTGATGCTTTGATGACAAATCTGATGTTGACTGGGTTGTTTTTTTCCTCATTTCCTTTCATTTTAGGACGAAAATAAGTTAGATTTATGATTTTTATGTTCTTTTCATCAATCTCTCACCCTAATGTGTGTGTGGTTATCGTTTCAAGCTAAAGAAGCTCTCTTCCCTGCGTTGAGACTAACATTTTACGTAAATTATAAACGATTTCTCCAATTAATGGCGATAATTCGCTCTGTTCGGATTCAAAGAGGGTACTCGCGCTTTGTTAGGTTTGTTAATAGAAGCATTTAGCTTATATGAAACTGTAACGTAAAAATTTGATGTATCTGATGTTGAAGAAGGCAACAATCTGATGTTAACAAGACTGACCCCAGTGGCAACACTGATTGATACTAAACAGCAGTCAGCACTAGCTTTAGCACGCAGATAGTAACGTTTTCGTGACATTTGTGCAATAGGCATGATGTACTAGTAGAGAGTCATACCCATGCCAAGAGAACGATTATTAAGAAAAAGTTATCAGCGAAATCAAATATATTTGCACTGAACAAAACCCAAAATACTTACAGGCTAGCTATTCAGTAGCGATGACTAAAACTGGCAGACAGTCAAACGTATGGAGAAATCAGTTGCTGTTTGGGGCCCTTGATACTTAACGCAACATAAGAATATGATATAGAGTTGTATTCTTGTATCGCTTCTGATTCATGAAAATTTTTCAATCGAGTATTTTATTTGAAACAAATAAATTTCATCTCGGGGGACCCCTTGCAGCGGGGGCCCCGGGGCAATTGCCCCGTTGCCTCCCCCTTAATCCGGCCCTGGTTGTATTGTTTTCACAATTAGAGAAAAGGATCGATGCTTTACTGTACAAAGCGCACATTCAGAGCAGCAGTTAGAATAGTTGTAATTTTCTGTAACATGTATATATAATAATCGCTGTAACTTGACGTGTTTCATATTGATAGGACGCTTAATGGCACGCCAAAAACAGAAGTGCTGAATAACCTCATAATAAAAATAAAGGAGAAAGCAGACGGAGTACGAGGCATTTCGTAGCACCGTATGCTGACGATAAAAAGAGTTTTTACCAAAACGTTTCGTTTGTTTTGGGTGTTATTTTTATCATTATACTTAAAGGTATATTGAGACACTTGCTTATTTTTATGACAAAACTAATATGTTAGTCTTTTGTGTTCCAGACCTAGCTGAAGACCTAACTCATAGGTTCTCAAAGTGGGGTCCGTGGAGCCCCAAGGGGTGAAAAAATTGATGTTTGGGGGTCCGTCAACTGACAAAAAAATTGAAGAGATACAGATTTGTGAACAGCTTGAAAATATGTTCGCATTAATGCAATAATACTAAACCACTCCTTTGGCTATTTGCTGTTTTGTATTCCTGAATAGTCCAACTTACTTGGCCGTTTTGAGCAAAAGCGTCACGACAATATCAAAGGCCATGGTTACATGTTGAAGTTGGTTGTCAATCGTTAAATTGTTATTTCACAAATACAAAAGTTAACAGAACATAAGAAAGACTACTTAGCCATCTTTTATTATAAGCACATGTTCGCTATAACCAGGGCTACCATAGCGTCCTTTTTTATAAGATTTGTCCTTTGTGTGAAGGAGCTTTCTTAGAAAACTTTAGTGTAGCCTACTTGCTTTTAGGAAATGTACTTCTTCTCATTATACCCTATTTTCAGCAATAATGTAAGAAAGCGGGTTGAAGCAGCAACAAATTTTTTGGAGTTTTGTTCCTACTGTCATGGCCAAAAGTTTAGGACCACCACGTAAAAAGTAAAATTTTTGTGTTGACGGGTTGTATGAGGCTGACGTATTCGTTTGTTAGTTTATTACAGTCACTTTTATTTGCTCAAAGAAGGCATGAATGTAATTTCATACATGATTTTTACACTTATGCTGACGTTTAAATAAAAAAATATGCCGATAAATATTTTTTTTGTGGTCGTCCTTACTTTTGAGTCCAAATCGATGGTAGCCCTGTAACTCTATAACCTTTGAGGCAAGAACAAGTAGTGCGAGCAAAAACAGCTGGACGGATGAGAGATCATTTTTAGCCGACCTGAACGAAATTAATGACGAAGAAGGTTTAAAGAAACTCTCAGATTCGCGTGCCAATAATGGAGTCAAGATAAAATTCTCTTTAATTTCGCTGTCTTGTTTCTGGGCTTCTCAGCTACAAACTTGCAGTACAGTGCTGTTTTTTATCGCTGAAACATTTCGGTCAGTTCTGCTGAAACATTTCGGTCAGTTTTGCTGAGACATTTCGGTCATTTATCTCCGCACATTTGTATTAAAACTCGCCAAAATAGTGTTTTTAGCCTATAGTTTAAATCATTCTGACCAAAATGGCTTAATATTTTTCGGTCCTTCAAAAACGTTTTGGGTCTATGACCGAAAAATGACTGAAAAAACAGGTACAGTGGCTTATATCACGGCATTGAAAGAGAAGTCCTTCCTTTCACCATTATGTATCAATGCAGTCCCGTCGTCAAAAGGGATTTTGGTGGGCTTATCTCCCCCAAACAATCCCCCAAATTGAAATATGAAACACTGTAAATTAGAGTTTTTGTCAATTTTTAGAATGTCAAGTTCCCCTGCACAAGCGTAAAGGCCCCATATTGAAGATTTTCGGCCGACGGTTCTGTACCAGCGTGAGGTTGGTTATTCAAGTTTGGTGAAAATCAAACCGAAATATCGAAACATAATGGATGTTTGACTAGCTTTGCCCAAAATCAAGCCAAGAACATCAAAGCCTGTAGAAGAATGTTGTCAGGGGCATAAATCTCACTGAACCTTAGATGAGTCTGTTTTGGAGACAACAGCATGAATAAAAGACTTGTGCATTTTGTTCGTGTGTAGCCAGCAGTCTGTTGTTTATTCGTTATATTTACAGTATTCGGGGATCCGCAAAAAATAAATAAATGACTTAGGGGTCCGCGAGATGAAAAAGTTTGAGAACCGTTGACCTAACTGAAGTACCTCTGACGTGCAACTTCAAATGGTATTTTTGATGGTGTTTAACCAGAAAGAAGAATGTAATCACACGCACTTCCCGTAAAGTTCAAGCTTACCAGCATTGTGCCGCAGAAGCACGTGACAATCACGCATGAGCTGATAAACCGATTATCGAGTTTACGATGTAAAGACATGGACACGTATCCCAAGAAAAGGTTTTCAATGAGCACGAAAAACATGTAAAACTCCACAACAATCCTCCCCGATGACCACTAGAAAAATAAGTCGTAGCACTGCGTCACCAATTAGACTACCAAGTTGCAGAGTCATCATCAGCTCTTATTCAGATAGACGTTAGGAATCACTGTCAAGTTTACTTCCTAGTTTGTGAATGAAAAACACGATAGTTATAACTCAGCAAACACAAAATAATATATTTTGAAACTTAAGTCAATCTATGGGGATAATGCCCATCAGACTTCATTATCGTGTAAGAGTTCTCAACGCGTAAGGAAGAACACAGAAAACTAATCTCATATATTATTTATTTATACTTAAAACAGTCTGGACGATTCAGCTATATCCGTAGTCTGGTTCCTACGCTTATTCCAGCTAAATGCCTTGTATACAGGAAAGTATTTTCAAAAAACTGAAAACGTTGCTCGTTGCCTTACTGTTAATAAGTTATGTCAAGATTGTGCAGCTATAAAGAGCTTCACAACGCAAGTCATCTATTTGAAGTGGCTTAACTTTGAATCTTCTCCAATAAAGTTGATGAGACTACATCTTTATTCCTTTTTTCGTTACAACTTGCTTCATTGAATAAATCGCCCTGTTTCTTGACAAAATAATTTTCACTCACATTCGAGCACTTTGTCGTATCTGCAATTTCATCAACAAAAACAGATGCAGTCAAGGCGTTTGTAGTCCATAAGTAACCAGAATACAGGGCAATTCCACTGCTTTCCATAGTAATAAATTGTTGCTTCCAAAATGGGATTTCTTCTTGCTACATTTAAACCACTTACCAATAAAATCTGCATTTGTAAATACCAGAAAAATTATTATAAAAACTGTCATTGCTCCAATTACTTGAATACATTTTGTAATGTAAGATAACACACTTGCCTTTACCTTGACAAAGCCCTGTTTCAATTCATTTTTTCGTTGTATAATTTGCAACATGTTTAACACCATTGGTAATCATATTTTCAGCCCTAATATACGAATCTTCATTCTTCAGTTTGGAAGTTTTCTATGCCTAAAATTCTGTCATAAACTAGAAACGTTTTAAGAAGCAGCCAAAACTTAGCTCCCCATTTGCTGCAGTGAAATCAAAGTTGCTGTTGTCGGTATCCACTGTACCCAAGCCTAAAAAAGCATACCAAACAGGTTCTTCTCCACCTTCAATAAATTATTTACGCTGGTAACTTTTGAAATATTTATGCAAAAATTGATGTGTAAACTATGCAGCGAACCACGAGTAAAGGTTATTGTTTAATTTGGAAAAAGCGATGAGAAATTGCCCTTTTTTGTGTACCCATCGGTGAAAAAATCTATCATGCGAAACACGAATAGCTCACATTTAAAATTTTCTGTTCTGCAATTAAGCCACTAAAGCTTGCCGGGCATGCTGTCTCGAGTACTTGAAAAAAACAATTTCGCAAGTTTTACTTGGTATTATTTCACAGAGTCTATTTGACACCGGTGAGCAAACTTAGGTTTACAGACTGTTGTAGCAGCATTTACATTATGAAAGCTAAACTCAACAAAAGTTTAGCTGCAAAGTGTGCCTATTTATTCGTTGAGTAAAACACTTATTTAAACTTGTTTTTCAACTGCAACAGTTCCAGTTAAACAAATAAGATTAACTACCCTAAACAATAATGTTTGAGTATAAAATAATAAAACAACTTTTGCGTAATATAAACTTTTTTCTGCAGTAATGTATGGCAATGTTTGTACAGAAAACCACACAACGATCACGTTCGACGTAAAACAAAAAAAATTCTTTGTTACAAAATTTTCTGATTAAAAACACTACCTGAAAAAATTCTCTGTGTGGCTATCTTGCTCGTTACCTGTCAGTCTAACAAAACAAATGTCAATGGTGATAGGACAAGATCAAAAATCCAACCGAAAAATCAATAATGAAGCAAACAAACTAACCGAGAAATGAAGTAATAAAATTTTTAAAAAGTGTCAAAGCTCTATACTTCTGAAGCAATAAACCTGTCAGATCGAATGGTTGCGTACTTGATACGAATTCAAACCTCTGACAGCTGGTACACCAAAATTTAAAAAAATTTTAGCCACAATTTTTGGACAGAAAACCAGTCTTGGCCAGGCAAAATAAAAAATAGACCAATATAAGCTCCCCAAACGGCAGGAAATACTGAACGTTTTAAGCTATCCATTACTAAAGCTATTTTCACAGCTGATACGATCTTAACCAAAGCAGTAGAATAGACTCTACCAGTTCGACCCCACTATATGAAACCATTCAGATTGCTAAACAGTTCTAGATGTGTGTGTGTGTGTGTGTGTGAAATGCGCTACATTAATTTTTGATTTTCTATAGCTGCAACTTTTTTGGAAAGTATACACATCTGGGACTGCTGCTTTGATGTATTTTATACAGTACGCACAGTATATATCATTCTGTACTTTAGCAAGTGCTGAACTGAACTTGAGTATAGGTTTTAATACACGTATTTATGTTACTATGCAGAATACACTTGGATAAACTCCCTTACAGGTTTGAACGCAACTACGTACATTTCGGAAAATTTCGATTTTGTAAGTTCGTGTTGGATTCTGCCCATGACCCACCCCAAACAAAGCAAGCTCTTCAATTCTAAATTTTCTTTCTATCTCTTCGTTGAATAGTTACGCCGACATCACGGCAAAAAATTTTGTTTCGTGTCAGTTCTAAGGTTGCACATGCAAGACAGCCTCAGGTTGACCCAATCAGATTAATCACTGCACTTCTTTAAGGCAATCAAAGACCGTGCAGCAGCTTCGTTTCATTTCTGCATCTTAGTTCTCAGAGAGCGTACAAGCAAAGAGCAAAGGAATGGCGCCTGCAACACAACCCAATTTACTGCTTTCAGAAAAATGCTTTAGTTACAGAATAGGTGTTGCTGTTCTTGCAACTGTGCTGGGCACAATTTTGATAACGTTGGGTCTTGTTGCCTTGCGATGGTGGCTGAAGAAACGAAAATTTCGGAAGATGAACAAANAAAATGGAGGAATGATAACGATTGGACGAAAGAACAAATTTTCCTCCAAGAATACCAATTATAACGTACGTATCGTGTTTNCGCTAAGGATGGAATTTCAAACCAGGTTGTGCAACCACCGTTAATGAGCCTCCAAACACTTTGTTTTCTAAATGATAGCCCACAGTCGTTCTTTCGCTGTGAACTTAGTTTAACTTTTAGTAAAACTTAGTTTCCCTTACAAGATCAGATCGTCTGGCCCAGTTGCAATGACCCATTGACCCTCGTACTGCCCAGAACGCAACTTTGAATTTGAAATGATTTCCTGTCTATTGCAATTTTCCTCATGGTGTCAGCTGGTGTACATTTCGTAGATGTGCAACAACAATGCGCGACCAAACTTATCCACTCTGCGTGACACGACCGCGTGCCCTGTTGTGGTGCCCTCAATCCAGATCACGGCCAACGCGGATGACCGCACGGACACTGACGTCACCTATGCTGAGATTCGGAGGTTAAGATCCCAACCAAGCTTGCGAAGGGCAGCGATTTCTGGTCAGTCGAGAAGTTCAAGTAAAGGCTCGGGTGAATATGTGGATCTCACGGAGAAACTTGCAAGTGAGCTAGTTAACGTCTATCCTGTTTTTGCATCCATTAAAAAAGATGATTTACACCACTGCGAGTCACTTGGGATCGTACATTGTGACGGCGTAGTACGTCACATTCCTAAAGCGTGCAATCAGGAAGTGCTTCAAAAATGTAGCTACGCACAAGCAAGAATAGAGTAAGTCTGGTCGAGCGGGGATCTCTATTGTTCCTTGCCCGTTACACTTGCGGACTTGGCGTTCTTTCCGTTGCGTGTTCGCATTTTCCATTAGTTACCGTAATAAAACTGGTGGCCAGTTTGGGGACGGCTTAACGTTGCGGTTGTCAGGCCCGCATCATCTACACCCCAAAACGTTTTTTTGCTTCAACGCTAAAAGACGATTCGTTTGTTCGAAAACTATCATCGGAAATTTGCAGCAAAGCTGATATTTTATTTTTGTACTTTTTCTTGACGTTGTTGAACACTACATATAGGGTAACTGCGTTTCTTCTTTGCTACGCACTTCATCGTATGAAAACTTAACGTACATACTGTATATGTACTACCTCTAAAAAAGGTCATTGTTGTCTAAGTAGCGTTCGAATAACAGCAATTACAGTAAACCGGTTCCTTAGACCCCAGAAAGCTAATTGGAGACCCAGGCAGAACTGTCGCCAGAAAGTCGTCAATAGGGGGGCTTTACATTTGTGTGGGGTGGCTTTACGTTCGTGCAGTGGGGCTTGACATTCAGATTTGACAAATTTTAATTTATAGTGTTTCATATTTAAATTTGGGGAGACTTGGAGTTTTTTGGGGTTGGCTAAGCCCACCAAAACCCCGTGGCGATGGGGGGATTGTTGACCTGCCTTTAAGGCATTATTCAACGATTTAATATTAAGCGTCAAATTCCTTTGCCAATTTTAAATCCAAGGCCTCAGTAGTGTTCTTTCATTTTTTTCCGGTTTGCATAATTTGGCTTATTAGGCACAGTTGAGGTATAATAACGGTAGCAAACAGGTGTAAACCGGATGATCTTTCATTATACTTGATTGATTGATTAAGTTCACATTTTTTCTGATGCGTGTCTGCAGCTGCACGATCTCTTTACTTTTGACCAAGTCTAAATCGCGATTATCTTTTTGAGATCTATAAAACCGTTTTTTGAATTGTTTTGCTTGATATATCAAGAGGAAACCTTTTCAAGTTCAAACCCAAGGATTTGCAGTTTTCATGTTTCAACAAGTTCAACAGTTTACTGTGGTCAAAAGGTGTTTTTACCTGAGATACAGTCAGAGGAAAAATGTTTTGTAAGACCAATGCTTTTCTTGCAAGAATATGTAGTCTTCACGTCCAGCCTTCAGGGTCGGTTTCATAATTTTTTGGTTTCAGATCCGCAAACACTGATACATCAGAGGCTTGAGCAAGACAACACACGCGTCAATGAAACGCCACTAGAAGTGAAGATGTATCATAATTCAAGCTACGTGTTGCAGCGCTATCGAAATATCACATTCTAGCCAACAGAGCAGTTTGAAGTTTTTAAGACGTACTAGTTTAGCCAGTGAGACAAAATCCAGGCTCTCTCAGGTTTGGAACAAAACAGTAATTTTCTCGCTGCTTTTTCTCGCAGGTTCAGTGGTGAAGCCATCACCACATCCTATCAACTCCAGTACTCCAGTAACGCCAACTACCAAGCCTGGTGGAACTGTCGCTACCGAAGCTACCTACGTAACTCCTGGTTGGTAACTATATTACTAAAATGACGTTGACGTTGGCATCCTGCAGTTCCACTGGGGGGAAGACGCGTCTGCAAAACTTCAAGACTTCTGTATTTGTCCAATAAAGTAAATTACTTTCAGGCAGCAGTATATCTACTGCCACCCATTAATTCAGCAATAAAACGCAATCGGTTGGCGATGATTTATCATAAAGTTCGAGTGTTGGTCTTAGTTAATATGTGTTAAACGCTATCGTCCATGTTCTTGGCAAAAAAAGTTGTTGTCATTTGTTCGAACCAGCACAGCTGACAGTGAAACCGCGCTTCTGCAATGATCGCATGCGTGTTCACACACTGCCGTAAAAGATTTTCTCAAGGGTGCTCATGTACTCGGTTCAAAAATAGATACTGATAGTGCTTTTGGCAGCATCAATTTTTATCTTTAATTACATCGTGAAGACAGTGACATGATACTGGCTTGCTTTCCCACTGATAATAATACTGTAGTTCAGGGATGGGAACTTATTTACTATCACGGGCCGCATGAATTGTGGAATATCGCCGACGGGCCGCAAAAATAAATTTCATCTTATAATTGCACCTCTAACAAGGAGCTAACTACGTGAAGGAGCGAGAGATTTCTCTTGACTTACTGTCTATGTATTTACTTGTCATGGAGTCTCGTTTTTACGCGATATTTTGTTCCAACTTGGGTAATGAAAAATTCTGACGCGGACCAAATTTATTGTTAACGCGGACCAAATTTGGCCCGCGGACTGCAGGTTCCCCACCCCTGAGTGTAATTAGTGAAGTCACTGATCAGCGACATGTTGATTGCCTACCACGTCAGAAATCTGCTAGAGCGACAATGACGAATGCACGGAAGTGGTAAACTTAATTTGGGTGACGGAGAATGATTCTGATCCATTTTCTCACCTCAAAGGTAAAACAATATTTTTGTATGCATTTTGCAGTCCAGTACGATAAAAATAAGCAGGATGGCACCACCAACCGAACCGGAAACGACTCAACAGAAGTTTTCGACAGTGCTCATCATATTTTCCGCGTACGATCACGAATCAGTGAGTTTTCTCATGGGATTTCTTGTATTGGGAAAGCTTCCAGTGGGCTAGTGGAAAGCTTCCAGTGGGCTAGTGGGAAGCTTCCAGAAATTTTGAACGACTAAAACATGTTGAGCTAACTTCTTTGCCCTTAATGGAAAGAAGAGTAAAGTGGATTTGCCAACTACAAGACTGGTTTTTAAGCCACGTTAACATTGTTTTGTGCCATAAGTGTAAAATCTAATCTAATTGAATTGCAATTCTGTGTGTATCGGTGCTCTCGTATTGACCGTTGGGAAATTTCACAAACCAGGGGTCAAACAAAGATTTAAGTCGTAAAATTAACAGTATCAAGGTAGCTTTACGCATTTCGCTCATCTGAAAACAAAAGCTTATGAGGGTCAAAATCATTTGATCACCACGAAGTATTCTTTCGGTATCAAAACTGTATTCGAAATCACTATGTTCGTCCAAAGTTCTTACCTTCTATGCTTTTAACCAGTGATTGGTAGACAGAACATTTCGGACCACCTTTTCAGTGCTACTATGGATTCTAAATAAAATTTATTTTAAGACACAGAGCAGTGGATCCCATTTTTTTTCTAACAGCATCAGCATTTCGCATGCTTTCCGGAAGGATTTCTTCAACAGTATCTGCGCTGGGAAACCCGTCCACAACTGCACTTGCACCCGTAAACTCTCAGAACATCGCTTGTGAGTCACAAAATGGAATATACCTTTCATTCGATGATGCCTCTGTTTCCAACAACCCCTCCCCTTCTTTAAAGTAAAGCTTTTTACACTGTTTATAGCAAATTTCTTTGCTACTCATCTTTCTCTACTTTTTGCGCTCAAATTCTGTTCGCACTAGCTCTTAAATGTGAAAAAGCAATGCATTTTGATCACAGAATCCTCGGAGAGCAAAAGATTATAGAAGGACAGAAACGCGTTTCGGTGCGCAACATGCGTTTCAGCCGAAAACTCATGCAAGTTGTGAGGAATGAGACTTGCTGCGGCAATAATTTAAGCGAACACCGCGTTTGAAGTCGCATAGCAGCTGGTTTTATCGGTTTGTAAATATATGACAAACAGGTGTTCCATTTCTTCATGATAGCGGCTTACAAATTCTTGTTTCGAAGTACTGTATGCAAATGAGCTTGCTAACTTATTTGTATGCAGTGTACATTTCTATCACGCAATTGACTTGTCACTCTACCAACCATTTGTGAATGGCTACTTGTAGCGCGTCATTTAACAACAGGGTAAAGTGTGAGGGTTCGTATCAAAACCTACCTTCCAGGGTTTCACTTGAAGCCAACAACCGTAAACCAAATATAACAAAAGATAAACTGCACCAAGCGAGACTTCTACACTCCATCAGCCTTAAATGGAAATCCCCCATTTTCCGTGTTTATTAGTTCAATAAATTATGTATTACAAATCGTCTGCAGCGATGGTCTTATTGATTTGCCATAAGTAAACGCTGTAGAACGGTATCGCAACAGACCATGCAGTAGTTAACAGGATGACTTGTTGCAAGGCAATTGCTGCAAAGTTATTAGCTTCGGACGTCCTCCTACAGGTGTGATGAAACTCTCGCCCATATGATGAAGCATTTAATATGTGTTATCATTTGGCAGCTGTTTGAGTTAGCAGTTCCATAGCATAATGTGCTAGGTCCGTGCACCGCCTCGTTTGCACTTTATCTGATAATCTCCCATATTTAACGTATGCAACTGAAAGCAACGATTTTGTGGCGGAAGACAACGGCAGACAAACAGATTAACGTTTTCTACTGTCGTTTCAAAAGAAATTTCAAAGAAATTTTCAAAAGAAATTGTACCATTTCAACAGGAATACCAAATTTGGGAATGTGATGTAAAAAATGATCCTGTTGGATATCCGGAGTCGGAGTCGGAGATGGACAAAAAATCCGCCTCCGACTTAACCGAACAACCTCCGGCTCCAGCTAGGGTTCCGACTCCGACTCCGAAACCCTGGTTTGTGCTCCCACTGTTTGTTGGGTATGGCTGACTTGTCGCTTTAAAAGTCAATTTATTCGCATAAGCACTATGTAAACACAATGCCGCAGCTGATTAAGGGCAGTGATGACTAAATCATAGACGTACTGCAGGTCATATCCTGTTCAGCTTAGCTCTATGCTGTACGATCTACCCCTGTCTCATCGAAGCACATCTTGCGTGTTAATGTCGAAGCATCCTTTTCCGTGATGATGTCACTCGGGGCTTAGATCAATATTACTCACCTTCCTGCAGCAGGGGTCACGCAGATAGATGCTTTTAGAAGATAATGTACGGAAGCAAGACAACAAATCCAGTAGCGAAAGTGAGAATGGATGGTGCTAGTTATTATCCGGAGTGCAGTCAGAAACTTGTTCACGTAATTTCATGTTAGGTACTGCACACAATGCCAAGCCAGGAAAACGCCGCAGACTTTTGACAAGAGACTTATCCCCGTATTTGTTCTAAACTAGCTCTGAATGCTGTCCTAAAAACAAGGTTTCTGTAGTACTAAGGTGTTTCACTAATGATTACTGCAGCAAAAGTCTTGGAAAGTCTCAAACGTTCCGCCAGCAAAAAAAATTTGAAAAGATTGAATGCGGCTGTGTATTTCTTATGGCGGTGTGGATGAAATGGGATGTAATACTTCACAGCTATGAAGTTAAAGAACGATGTTGCGTGATATCAAAATCATTGAAGTCAATTGATCGAAAAAAGCTTACAGCAAAATTGTTAACAACTTGAGCAGCTTTTTCTGTCACACCAGCGATGGCATAACATCCGAGCAGTGGAACAGTATAGATTTCGTAGTGTCATTCTTTACAACGTTTTATGTGAATGTAGTCATGGTTGTCGGAAGGGGGGGCCTTGATCCCCTGGATTTTGAAAATTGAAATATGCCTATCAACGTTTTAGTAGAAAAAATGATTTTCTCTTAGTTTAAAGTCGGTAAAACGAAATTTCACCACTATTGTCCCCTTGGAAAAATACGTTAGGTACCACCTTCAAAAATCCACCATTGGCCCCCACCTGAAAAAACTCCTTCCGACGCCCATGAACGTAGTGTCAAGATTTGGAACCATTTTTCAGAAGGAATATAAGATGTTCTAAAACTGATGTAAAGTCTGCGTTGATATTACTGTTTTCAACTCCTGCAAATGTAAACGCGGCATTTCGACTTCAGTCAGTCAATCAATTGCATTTTTCGCGAGGTATAAGCATGTCATGTTTCAACGAAAAGATTACGAGGAGTGGCGAAATGACGGCGAGTTCAACATGTTAGCCAACCCTAAGAAAGAACAAAGAAAAGGGCAATCAAAGATTATAATTAACAAAACGAAAAAACTCATGACATACAACAAAGCCACATAGTAGTCACCATGAAAAGGACTGTAACGAGCAGAGCAACAAACATCGAACCAATCACAGACAAATCCGGCAACTGCCTAGTTTGAATGAAACNCATATATAAAAAAATGAGGTAATGAAAACTATATTTGAAAGATCAGCTGTTTNTAGAATTTTATAGAAGTATGGTCTATTTGATAAGTCCTTCTGAATGGCATTCCGCAGCTTAGAGGCTCTGTAAACAAAATGGGGTTGTTGTTTAATGGATTTACACAAACGAATGATTAGTATCTTGTTATCAAGTTGTCTTGTGTGAAAATTGCGATAATTTGATTCATATTCACGTTCTTCTGTTATTTCTTTTGGTAGCATCTGATTGCATATCTTACAGATATATTTTGCAAGTTTGTATGTATATATGTTTTTTATCTCAATAATATAAGTAGAAAATTGTGTACCTTTTATGGGTATTTGTTCATTGATGTGAATTTGATGTACACTGCGTTTACCTCGGTTATTTAGTATAACTACACACAATCTAACAAGGTTGAAATTGCAGATGCAGTGCCCCACATAAGTACTGCATAGTGCAGGTGACAATACACAATAGAGAAATAGATGCTACGAAGTAGATCCCCATTTACGTACGGCTGCAACTTNTACAGTGCCGCAGTACCACATGCAACATTTTTTCCCCACATGAACATCAGTATAGATCCCAATTTAACCGCTAATCTATTGTAATTTGCAACATNTAGGTATTTAATGTTTTTAACTTGTTTTATTGTGATACCGCCGCAAGACAGGTTGGGTGGGGAGGTTGAAGGTGGATTTATAGAAAAGAGTATGCTACATACAGCCCCTTTCAACAAATTCTTTCATGGTGGTTGCGCATTGCCAAAAAGTTAATGAAGAATTTAAAGCATTTATTGTACGTTTTCTCATGAAGTGAATGACCTGATGACCTGATGAGCAGTGCAGTGTGTTCTTCATGAACGTTTCTTCACATGGAAACCAGACCTTTTGTCCGATTTTACTATTCCAAGTTTTTTTGATGTTGTGCTCCATTCTAATGTGCTGAAATTACCTACAGTATAACAAACTGTAAAATTACAATTTGTAGAAAACGAAGAATAACTGGGCTATGAAAAATCGTAAAATCGTTTTCATTCGAACAAGCATGATGTCGTGTTTTCCGCCTTTACCTTCTCCTCGTAATATTTCCACTGCTTTCGCACATGCTACACGCTGGTGATAGTAAAATATGTTTTAGTGATTTTGTTTTTCCTAGTTTTTTTAATTGAATGGATAACAACTTGTGTGGCATTATTTTTCACTTGTATAGATTGCAGCGTAAACTATGTTTTTAGCCGCCCAAAAATTGTGGTCTAAAACGTAAATAAACACCAAAATCCATAAAATCCTCATGAAGAGTGCGGTTTCAGCAAAGCCAGAGCATTCATGTCCTGTGTCTTATGGGTTAAAAGGTGACCACCAAGTCGTGTGCGGTAAGAACCAACCCCACCCGTATTCCGCCCGATTGACATTGCCAGTTTTTCTTTTTTTATAGTAAAACATCCAATTTTATTTATTTTTCGTTTCGTGTACCTCTGCCACGCTGGTTGGGCGGAAAAATTGATGCGAGGTAAGATTAATGTTTGAGAAAAGGCAGATTCACAAATGGGGTCCGTGGCCCAATATGTTTGCGAAACTCTCTTCCCTAAAAAGCCTTGACTGCTAATTTGTATAGGCAATAATTCCAAACTAACCAAAATCTGCATCAGGAAATTGAATATGTCTGATAACTAGGAGCTGAGAAGCATCAAACGTAGGTCTGTGAATGAAAGTTCTATGTTTTTGCTGAACTAATGCAGGTGAAAATGATTTGANCTGAAGGTGTTACGACTTTTGCATAAATCTTAATCTTGTGGAGCAAGATTCTGATAAACAAGCTGTTTCTTCAATAATTGCCANAGGTTTTCCGGCAATTTACTTCGGAAAGTGCTGTCACAAATCATTTACTTCTCAGAAAAAAACTAGCAAGGTTTGCTTATCGTCGTTCTTATGTTTTCTTTGAATATTCTTTGAAACAATCATTTCCGTCCAAAGTTTCCTCAATTTTTATCTTATGCTGACAGGAGATACCGCTAGTGGAAACACTATCTTCAGATAAACTAACGCTAGAATCCCATGCTTAGAATCGAACAAGTATAGACCGTTATAAGCATGCAGCATCACTCATCGCAATCTCTGGAGTGTCATGTGTTTATTGCTTTAATGGTTACTTCACTGGGTAACGTGGTCTGTGGATTCAATGCATTGGCAGAAGATACCGTACAGGTGGTCAACAACGGCAACAAAGAATTTAACCATTCTAGTTTCTTTGGATACACGTTTGCGGCGAAAACTTCATCGACGTTGAAAGATAACATCAGGTAAAAATGATTGGAAGAGATAATTTCAAAAAATTACTGCAAGCTGTAGGATTTAGGTTCTTGTTACATGTGTAGATTTTCTGGCCGCAGCAGCAATATTTTCAAATTACATTTGTAAATGAGTCGGATTGCGGAGCAAAACTACTTTCCCAAACGGTAAATGTTCGAGACTTCGCACTACGCCATTGCCGTCTACATTGAAAAAAAATGATGTACATCTAGTGCTCTTAGAATGAACTGAAAGTCGTATCAAATGTGCTTTGCATTACACTTTCAAACTCGTTTACACAGCCTTTGAAAAGCATTGTAAACTTTGAAACACTCCCCTGCCACACAGGGTTGNGGAATCAGAGCCGGAGTCGGAGGTTTTTGTGGAGTGGAGTCGGAGTCGGATTTCTAACAACACTAGGAGTCGGAGTTGGAGTCGGATTTTGTTGNCCGACTTCGACTCCGGATGTCCAATTGGATCATTTTGTACATTACACTCCCATGTTGGGAATTTCTGTTGAAATGGTACATTTCTTTTGAAAATTTTGTTGAAGCAGAGATTTCTTGCTGTGCACCACGATTTCCATTGATTTTAACAGCCAAACTTCATTTCCTTTATCTTAAAGAGTCGGAGTCGGAAATTTTGGAAAGTCGGATTCGGAAATTTTACCTCCGACTCCGCAACCCTGCTGCCACCCAAAGCGAAGTTTTTCGCTTATCTTTGAAGCACTTTTTTCGGACGCTGTCTCATCCCCGCCACGTTCTATTCTTTAATTATGATGGTCAGTGGCACATACCAGAGCCAGAGAAATATTGATCCATATATGAATGTTTCAAAGCATAGTCTGGTTAAGATTGGCTGAGATCTTTGGTAAAATTGTTCCTGGAATCACAAGCGCATTATCAATAGTGCCAAGTCTGGATCTGCCAAAGTTTATCACGATTGTTAGTAAAAAAATGTTGTTTAAATCTCGTTGGATAATACTGTAAAACTAGCAGAACTAAAAATTGTTTGAATTTTTTGTGTAGAAACCATATGTACATATCGTGTTGTAAGTAGTTCAACAACACAAAGATGTTTCAATACTTAAACAGCAATATCAACGATTGCGTGTTGGGTCTGTTTATTGTCGTAAGCAGCCATGAGTTGCGCAAACATTCATTGTATTTCCGACTTGAGAGAAAGTGAAGGCAAGCCTGCGTGTTACGTGTTATGTATGCGCATAAACTTACATACATATGATTATTTCATGTTTGACGTTGAACACAATCAGGTTGTATTGATAAACCAATTCTATATGCAACAATGATTAACAGTACGATTATATCATTGCACTGTGTTTTTTTTCATTGACGAATTTGTTATTAATTGCGGTCTGTCACAGAGTGGAGTATGCTGGCTGGGCAGCTGACGACATGAAACTGTCTGAACGTATGTGGCGGAAAATATATTCTAATAGAGGCTATGAATAACTTACATTGAGACAAAGCTATGACATGACAAACCTTGTTTTTCAACAGAATATTTTTATGGAATTTCGAAGTAACCTTTTTACCTGAGGAATCGAAAAAGATTTGAAGTCTTATAACAACAACTAATTGTTAAATGGTTGCTTCACGCACATAGTAATGCTTTTGAGAAATTGCTTTTTCAAAGTATACCTAGCGAATCACATTGTGGTGTAGTCAAGGAAAGTACTGGGCAGAGTCCTCTACCACTATAACGGGGAACAATTACTTTTTCACGTGACATCAAAGTATTGCCGGCTATAAATATTGCCATTTTTTGTTACATTTTTGACAGAACAAGATCATTGTTCTCTTTACTGGAACTTTTCCCCCTTTTCTCTGACACCACATTACTGCTGATACATCAGCATTTTGCAATGGTAGAGTGCACCATAAACTAGCTTTCAATATTGAACTCAAACCATACGGAAAATCGGCTGTAAAAAGAAAAAGCTGACTCTCCTACAGCCGTTGCTTTGGCAGCCACTGCTGCAGGTTTTTCATAAAAGAAAACACCCTGCTGCGTGCAGCCGTGCACTCCGCGGGAAATTGCTCAGCGTGAAGTCAAAGTGCTCACTAACTAAGGTATTCAATTTGAATCAACGCCTGTGCGTTCCCTTATTATTTTAGTGGACATCTTGTGACACAACCTTGATATTTGATTTCCCATGCCAATTCGACTGGTGTGCAGTATTTCACACTTTCAACCATTTCAGCCAAACGAATTTTAACAATGAATTTGACATCGCTTCAATACTCATGCTGTGTACGGGAATCTGTAGACACACTTTTTTACATAACCTCTGGGGCAATCACGTTGCTCTTGTGTGAGAACTGATATAAAAATCCGATCAGTGAAATCTTCTTGCTTGGTGTTAGACTGAATGAAGATGGCACTTTTGGATCTCTATTGGTTTTACTCTGGTTTTCTGAGTAGACTGGCAAAAGCTATACAAGTAACAATAGCGGATAAAGGGGCAGTTGGGGACAATTGCACATTGCAAATATCTGTGGTGCTTCATTGATATAAATGCGCTTTTTTGGTGCTGTGGAAACGGAAACGGCATTAAGACCAGGGCTGTGGAACCGGAGCACGGAGCGGGAGCAAGAGCCAAAGCAATTTTGAATGGCTGGAGCCGGATCCGGAGCCAATAAATTTCAGATGGTGGAGCCGGAGCCTGAAATTTGGTTCCTGGTTTAACAAACAATGTTTGTTGGTCAAGTGAGTTATACAAATAATACAATGTTTTTTGTTTTCAACGGAACAAATCGTTCTGGAGCCGGGGGCGGAGCCAAAAACGTTTAGAGGTTGGAGCCGGAGCCAAAAAATTTTGATGCCCAGAACCAGAACCGTAGCCCGAACTTTGAGTTCCGGCTCCACAGCCCTGATCAAGACAATCTATAAAGACTGCAAAATGCTTTACACCTCACTATCCATCGAAAGGAATCCTTTGGCAACAAAAGATTCAGACAATATACAGTCTATTTCGTCTGCGGTGTAGGCACCGTTCAGCTCTTCGAAGTGCATAAAAGCGTTAAGTGAAATGAAACCATAAAAATATAGCTAATGAGCTAAGAATAAGTGATTACTAAGAATGCATTACCAGCTGCCCATCCTACAAAGGATATAGGCTGGCAAATGCCTCCGTGGGGACAACTATGCAAAACATGCTGTCAAGGTGTAGTGGCGGAGCAAAGCAAGTAAACAAGAATGCAGTAAGCTACACAACAGCGATATATAACGTACTTGCTANAACATATTGACGCAGCCACGCTGCTGGTCTATGGATGTCGTGACTGGTTACGAACCATAAACAGGTCGAAGTAGCTGAAGTAAAGCCATCCTAAAACCTTCCGATACACAGCAAAACAGCGTTATAACCACATAACACTCGACAACATTGAGCAAATTAATAGGCGACTACCACTTGAAGCAAGCGAAGCAATAATAGAACGTCGTCCCAGCTACTAGATCATGTTCAAGGAGCTCGAGACACCGTCCGGATGGAATTCATTAAACTTCGCAAGTAACAGTTTAAAACAATGACGCTCTGCGAAGAGTCCTGATTAGCGATGTTTTGGTAAGATTGTATTCGAGGCGTTGTGCTGGGTTGTTGTTATTCGTAGCATGCTTTACGATTGTGAGACCAACCTGAAGCACGTAAAATGACACTGGCAATACTTAGCCTATGTATACGCACGTAGACAGGAGTACTCTATAACAGTCAAATAAAACACTCAAAAAAAACAAGCAAAACAGCCTTCAAAGCGAAAAATCAAAAATAAAGTCAAAATGATACATAAGAAAACAAGATATAAGTGAAGCCACCGCAATCATACAACGAATAAAAGAGACAAATTAATACAGTTCAAAAAGTAAAGGCGTAGGACAAGCAAAAACGACGAAGTGCTATCAATAAGAGGGATAAGAAAAAAGCAGTATGTACTGTAAAGTGTAAAAAACATGGAAAACACATGGGGAAATTAAATCACAACTAGTCAGGCAACTATGCACCAAGAGTAGAGAAACTAAACTGGTTGGAGAAATTAAACTCGAAATCACCTGATATCTGGTAAGGTCATTCGGTACAACTTTACCTTAGAAGTTGTTTGAAGCTTTTATTCGACGCGTACATAAATTTTATATTCACACCAATAAATATTTTGCACGATGGTTGCTTTACGAAAGTTACTCTTGTAGCCAGGGCCTACGAGAGGGGTTATACAATCGCGAGGTGCATCGTACACAGGCTCGATAGGTACTGGGGCCAGGGAGGATGAAATAAGAATGCCTAGTTTTCTGTGATAAACTTAAAATTTATGGTCACTTTCTCCAACAGTAACGCTGGTAGCTGCAAACGATGTTCCCTCTAAGATTTTGACAAATGCGAAACTGCCCAAATGATATTTTTAATGAAAATTTGCCCAGGCTTTAAAAAATTTAGCTGATTTAGACAAATTTCATTTCGTTGTCATCTTTGTGCTGCAATATTACCTGACTATTACGCCAATCACACCAAGTAACGTTGAAACTATGATGAAGGAGAGTTTCACAGATTCCACACAATAAAACTGTAATAAGCCTACCGCTTGTAAGAAGCGCTGTAGCATTTCACAGAAGCTCGAGTATTTAACAAGAACCAGCGTTACATTTTACTGCCAAATAAAACATCGTACTTAGACCCGTCAAATTTTAGAAAGACCCTACAGCACCTCGCCAAAGTTGCTCAAGCGAAGTCTATGTGATACGCAACAGTCAGCAACAGTGAAATTCGGCGTGTACCGGTTTGGGACGTACGGTCACTGACAGGGACGCCGGAACGTAGGTACATTAGGGGGCACTGCCCCCCTGCCTTTTGAAAGAGGGGGAAACGGGGGCACAGGTGCCCTTGCATATCAGTATCATAAGTAATTTCATGATTTATCAAGATCGACTTGAGGCGATTTTTTTGCAGCTATTCGCGCACACATAAAATTCAGAATGGTTTTCTATCACTTCTGTTATTAGTTTTGAGGTCTGCGTTGTTGGTCAACACGTAAATGCGAAAAGAATGACCGTTACGGGTGCCCTTTTGCACTGACTCAATCAAGCAGTTTTGAACTCGTGGTACGTCAAAACCATGGGCATTTGCCCCTCCCTAGAAATTGCGACTAAGAACTAAAAATTTCTAGAAACCTGACGCCAGTAGCTCAGTTCCGATTACTGTAATTGATATATTTCTTGCATGACAGTTTATTAGCCAGTACGACACACACACTGCACAACAGCCAGGTTCACTGTTGTGGTGTCATACAGTGGTGAGCTTGCAGTTCACTCATGTGCGCTCCTTTGCCTGCAGGGGCAAATCAGGATTGCTAGATTGGCCTTTTTAGGGCAAATTTCATACATCTGGCCTCGTTTCAAATTGGTTGTCCTAAAAAAATTTATTTGGCCGTTTGGCCTCATCCCAAGTTGTTTGGCCTTAAAAAATTCATTTGACCTTTTAGCTCTTCTTTGGCCTTTTTACGCTGGAAATTTTTCCTCTGAAGGAAAGTATGACTATTACATTTTTTCGGCAACATATTTTCAAAACGTTTTTGATAAATGCTATATTAGACCGACCCGACGCCTACGTTCTAATGTTAGTAATATTTGAGGAATGTGAGTTTCGAAATAAAGTTTTCGCGTAATCACAGGAAATGTGTGCACTGTGTAGTGTGTATTGTGTTGTAAACACTAAGCAGGCTCAACGCTCGCAAACAGGTATGTGTCTCCACCACATAAATGCGAAAATGATGTCGAAGAAGTGGAAGGGCTCTTATGATTCTGGTCCTAAGTACAGGTGTGAACGGAGATGACTTTCGCATGGCAGGGGCGGATCCAGCCAGTAAGTTTAGGGGGGGCGATTTCAGTAATATTTGTTGGTCAGGTCTCGCAACGGCTTCGCTACTGTAAGAGAGATGAAATATATTTCACAACACTCCTTTGACAAAACAATAGACGACAAAATGGCCTTGTATCACGAATGCTGTTTTCCGAATTGTGCAAAATCATGGTGAATAACGTTAACTTTCGTAGGTTTTAAGGGGGGGCGATAGCCCCAATCGCCCCCCTTGTCGCATGGGTGCAGATAGGTGCCGATGGATTACCAAACTGCGGCACCATTGTACCCAAAGCATACAATTTCACAGTCACAAACCATGAAAAGTCAGAGAAGCATCAGCAATGAGCTTCAGTACAATGCCAAAATAGACTTAATCTCAATTTTGAAAAAATTTCTCATGATATTCTTGTAATTCATATGCTTCTCTGAGACAAAGGAATGGCAATGCAATCGCCCCCTCCTGTATCTGCCTCTGTGCCGAAGAGCGGTGGCATTGCCCCCTGACTTTTCAAAAGAGGGACAACGGGGGCAAGGTGTCTTTTTTATAACAGCATCATAGGTAATTTTGTGGTTTATCAAGATCGAATTGAAAAAAAATTTGTATAGCTTCTTTTATTGTTTTGGAGGTCAATATTGTTGTTGAACAGCAGCAAGCATAATTAGCAACGATTTTTTTTGTTTTTCATAAGTTTCCATTGCCCTCAATTTTTTTACTGCCCCCCGTTCCATACCGCTGTTCCGGCGTTCCTACTTACTGACAGTTTACACGTTTTCGTATTAAATGCACAAACATTAGTAGGGTTATTTCACGCAATTGTGACTATCGGGGATTGCTATTTTAACTTGTATTTTGAACAGCAGTCAATACAGATGTCACTTGTGATGTCATACAACCACAATGTACTGTGATATAACAAATTGTTTTCTGTCCGTTGGTGGTATTAGAATGCGCTTGAGAGAAGATTTATGATCAAGATGCTCGACGTTAGCAACCATAAGGGCCACGGCTCCCACCAAATGTCTAGCACATCTTGTCGTTTTGTGCTTCGAGAAGCGGTGTCCCAAACCAAATATTGTTGCTCGCTTTAAGTCAAAATATTTGACCCCACTGGAAATTTTTCTTTTGGCTACGCTATGCTAGATTGAGAAACATTACAAGAATATGTTTAGTATGTGCGATGGGTTGAGGTAAAAGCACCGCCCGCTGCCTTTGGGTTGTAAATATTGTACGCTAAATGCACGATCTTGACAGCAACTGGCGAAGCTCTGCCGAGGTTACTTCGTCTGCTGGAAATATAGTCGTTAAAATTGGTTAGCCACTTCACTCGGCGGAGGAATTTATCTAAGTGCTGCAGTTCAGTTATGACCGCANTATACANGTTCTCAGTAGCTGCAAGGAGCTTATAGGCACCCATAAATAAAGGGCAATTTTTCAGTCCCACGACATAAATACACAATAAAAAGCATCAACACATATGCTCCTGAAGTCTATTACTAGCATCATTATAGTAATGGAAGTGTGGAACAAGTTTTCTTTTTTGAAATGTTGTTCTCGTCTATGTGGAAATGCCTTCATCGATGTTGCATGTGTTCTAGAGTCTAGGCCAGGGGTCTCCAAACTTTTTTGTCCGAAGGCCACACAAGGTAATACAGAACATGTCGAGGGCCGGACGTCTTACGCAATGCGATTGTTGCGGAATATGTTATATTCTACCAAATCAACAAATTTTTTGTAAGTATACTGTATATTATTTTTTCATCATTGACAAAATGCCTTCGCGGGCAGTATCTGGCCCTCGGATCGTTGTTTGGAGACCCCTGCTCTAGGCTATTCATTGCCAAGTCAAAATTATACAGAGCCTTTTGTTTACTGCGTTCCGCACGTAGGGCAAGGAGACCGGCAATTTTGGCATTTATCTTTGTTGAGTGGCGTAAAGCAAATAGCACCATGTTTTATGATTTATGAATTAGATCTAAACCAGTATATCAAGTTAACAAGGATCTACGACAAACATTTCTGGAATCTGGGTCAACGACGTCAACTCAGCAAAACTTACCAGTAATTCACCTTCACATCTAAGAAATTTTATATGTTTCTATCGATAGCCTTTTGACCAGGGCACCAGAAGATAGGGAACCCGGTGTCGGTCTTTTCACCTCCTGGAAAAATTTCTCTCGGAGGCTCTACTAGCAGAAGTCTGATATGAGTGGCAGGATATTAGATTTGGGTGTTTCATGAAGTAATGTTCGTTAGAAACACCCGTCTCCGTCTATGGATTTTGCGAACTGTTCCGATGAGCGGTCCATTAATAATAGAAAACTTACGCTTCATGTGTTCAACAAATGGCTATTTACAAATTAAGTAACTAGCCGCGTAGACGCCATAGTTTGCACAAAGCAGACGTTGGGTCAGCGTGAGAACTGCCCAGTCTTGCTCAGGTATCACTAACGCAGTCCCTTTCTTCGCTAGCACGGTC
>JGI24159J19872_10000404_pt1 | contig 37004 bp, 20 predicted proteins | sample Ectturendosymbi4_FD_19872 | JGI IMG/M metagenome (IMG submission 19872) | reverse complement strand
CAAACATAAGAATCCCTGGGACTTTGCCTGGTGCGAATCCAGCAGTGGTATATCTTCAAAGACGAGCGTGTTGACATCGAACAGCTTGGCAAGCGCAGACAACGTAGTACTAGTAGAGCGCTCGTTCCCCGGTGAAAGCTCATGCCCGAACTGGCAATCCCTGCAGTAACCGGAAAATCAACCCAATAGTCGAAAAACAAGGGCCGACCATGTTCGATGTATGTTCTTCATTCAGAGTCAACAAACGTTCATTGATCACACTGTTCGTAACTCGGCTTAATCCACCTTTGGTTTTGTAAAATCTCTTCCATCTTAGTAAATATTGCCATTCTGCTTCAACTTCAAGTGATAGACATAAGCCTTGTTATTTCCACATCCACTTTCACATAGTCCAACACGGTACAGTTAATAAACAACATGAGTTTTGCATCTGCATAAGTTCCGCTAACACTGGCACCTCCGACACTCAGCTTCGCAGCAACTAACGCGTCATGCACCGCGCTCATGGTTTTATACTCAGGCATGGCAACTGAATCACACACAAAGAAAAACAAAGCTTGTACGCGTTTCTCCCACTTGATGTCGCTGAAGACAGTCTCGCGAAAGTTCTCACATCTTCGTTATCCGGTGTTTACAATGCAAGACTCTCACTGCAATGTCATCGCAGTTGCAACTCACACGGTGTAGCTGTTTATGCCTAAGCTTATACAGAATAAATCTTCCAATTTACTCAATTCCACTGAAGTACTGATGCATTTTTCTCGAATAAATCGATCTCTCCAGTGATTTATCAAAAACAAGGTGATGCAGCTGTCAAGCTCTCGCAGCAGTAACTTTGGTAATCATCCAAAAAGATGGATATCAAAACTTGCTTTGTTAGTTCCATTCAACCTTCAACCAAATATTTGTAAGTTTTACTGCAGCCTTTCCTGATTTTTTGTATGTTCCCACCTCCAAAACGTCTAACTTGTACATTTTTCAGTCAGTTATCCAGGGTAAAAAGACATGCCCTACGAGTTACTGCACTGATGAGCTGCTTAAGCATGCAAGAAGCTCACAATGCAGAGGAAGCATGCATTTGAGCTTAATCGTAAGCAATGTAGGGCGACTGTGAATACGCAGAAGACTGCGTCGGCGACAGCAACTACAGTAATCTCTCACCATCAGATAGAAGCATCAAACGATGAATAAAAAGCAAACACCTATGACAAGCCTACGATATTTGAAATGAATGAGTAATACAAGGTAATAAGCAGTTTGCACATAGAAGGTGAACGGAAACTGTGTTTCCCCAATTTCATTAATTTTATTGAAAGATGGAAACTATACTCCGAATCATCAAAGTGATTGTAGTCAACACTCCTTGGTTGTGAAAAATACAGCTAACCTGCGGCAATTGGAGAAGCGCACTTTGAATTACAGTATGTAACATGGCCTAATGGGCAATAGTTTTTAACCCAACGCGGAAACTCCATCCATGGCCAACTGACTCTAGATTGTGCAATCTGGAATGATATCTCAGCTTCCCGGGGGAGCAAACCCCTGCTTCTAGGGAATCCTTGAACTATAGTAAGTTGCAAATTGCTATTTCTGACAGAGGCAAGTTTGCAGTTAGAATGACTCGTATGAAATTGGCCAGTAGCAGCATCGACCAATAAATAACACATGGTAAACAAGGAACCAAGTAGACAATCACCTCTAGTGATTGGCGAAAGATTTAACAATAGTTGGGACTTTTCAATTCACAAGGGTTGGCGAAATTTTGGTGAGTATTCCTCGCTCTGAAAAATCAATATCGTTTATCCAGATAAAGTTTCTGCCTGGAGGCTGCTCTTGTCTTAAACATTAATGGCACCTAGCCTGATACACATGCAAGGCTGAACTTCTTTGTTGAAGTATAGGCACCAAGTGCTTAAATAAAAAATGAAAAATTATGACCATTGCATACAGGAAATCTACTAACAGATTTCGAAATTTTAAATACAAATCACTTAAGCCCATTAAAATTATTGACCATTTTATCTGCTGAAAACTTCTTTTGCTTTTTAATCCCTTGATTTATTCACTAGTAAGGATTAATTTTCACATTTTCGCTAATGAATCTCAAAGTGCCAACGGCAAGCTTTATTTTCGCACTGATTAACTGTACGCCACTAACGTTCAAAAGTTCGTAGTCTCCACTAAAGTTAAAACACCACTCAACACATAGTGATGCAGGTGCATTTGACTAGTTTTGGAATGTTACATTATGGTTCTTGTTGCTATTCTTTGCATTAAAGCAAATCAACTTCTTGTTTTTATGCTTTATTAGAATGTCCGGCTGCGGTACTTTTGCTGCAAACCCAGTGGCAAAGTGGTGTTTCACTTGGATACTTTGTGAAGATCAGTTTGTTTACCAACAACCAGAACAACAATTTTTGATAGGTTACGTACAGTTTCATTGTTAAAACCAACGTCATAGCGCGGAAGTGGAAATCTCCAATGTCTCTCTCGAGCTTTCAAATCGCATTTACACCAACGTTATCATGCATATAACCTGACGTGAGGATGTTTGCTATTGACTTGCAAGACTTAAACTGCCTGTATGGCAACCAAAGGGCCGCTAAAACTTGAAAAGCATTGGTCAGATATTATCTTATGTAAAATAAGCCGAGCAGTACAGGAATGTAAGTTTGAAATGCAACGCAGTGACGCAAGTATACTTCAAGACACATCCTAAACACCCTAATTAAGAATAGGAAGTCAATTTCACTCATATGAAAACAAACCGCATATTTCAAGATTAGTAATAAATGCTATCCATTGCATTTATTGTTTGCATGTACAGTAGCTTCATTTTGCAACCAGCGCAGTTATATTATCATGTCACTACAGCTCGTTATGTGACCCATTCATTGCAACCATAACGAAACATGTTTGGTGGACCGTGTTCCGATTGCCTGGGTCAGCGGTTCCCAACCTGGGATCCGCGAATTGAGGCTGGGTTCAAGTAAGTAATTACTTAACTACTTACTTGAAAATATTCACTTATTACTTGATTATGTAATTTTGCCATTACTTGGTATTTCAAGTAATTTGCTTTTAGAAAAGATAAGATTTTAGAAGCCACGTCTGTTGCTGTAAACACAATATTATAGCCTACACGACAGGCATCATCACACATTAAATAAGCCATCGATGAGGTCAATAAACTTTTTGCCCATGCAGAGCGCTTTGTGAGTCAATTGTTGATTGGTATCGTGATGACGATTTGGAGCTAGAAGCTAATTCCATTAAATTGAATCGCGGCCAAAGGGTGCGAAGTTTTGTCTGAACCGCCCATTACGTGATTTAAAAATTGCAATGATTTTGATGTGCTTGCATGTTTTTAAGTCTAAATGTCGATTTTCCTGATTTGCTTGAATTACTTAAGTTATTTAAGTAATTTGTTCGAAATTACTTGTTACTTAAACAAAAAATTTTTATTACTTGAGCCCAGCCCTATCTCGAATGCTGGAGATCAGCAAGTCATAGTCTTTCCTTACATTATAAAACCGGTCAGCAATATGTTGGTAATGATTGTGATAGCAACTGCATTGCTGGATGATTTCAGTTCGCTAATTCCGAATCTGAAATCGGAATACCACAATAACGTTAGATTTTCATAATTTTGTTTTTCTTAAATTGCCCAATTTGCTGGCATTAGAAAAATCCTAGTGTGCCAGGTGCTCTGCAGGAACAAAATGGGGAAACACTGGCCAACATGACACTAACTTGCGTCCAGCAAGCCTACGCGTTGAGGTTTCAACATTGGTTTCGTACACTCAAACCTCGATTGCAGTAAAAAATGAGCAAATGCTGCTGATGATTCACGTTCAGTTCTTGTTTGACTAAACCTGCGTTGGAATGATGATTGATATCAAAGGATCTACAAAAACGTCAAGAGCCGATGCTGGTATCGATCGGGGGCGGGTAATAGCTCTTGTGGCTGACGTGCTTTTGACGATTTTATTTGAATACCATAATCAAGTTTTTGTGTACATGTGAGTTCGCTAACGCAAGCGCCGTTGCCAACGCAACATCTGTCATGGTTACCGCCGGTTTGAAGCAGTATTGCGATTGCATTGAGCACAAATGGATAGTTGTGATGATGGTTGCTAATTAGGAAAGTCAGGGGAGTGATGAACACTTGAGAAATATTGAAGAGACTTGACAGCACGTTGGTCGATGTCTGTTTAAAACAACCTAATTCTGAGAAGCTTAGTATCAAGTTGTGCGACACAGCAAATTGTAATGTTTCCATTAGATTTTAGAACAACAAATTTTTCCACTAAAGGAAAATATTTTGGATGCCCTCAGTCATTAAAGTGAAGTCTGCGCCGGACATTTTAATGGTAATCGTGGTGCACAGAATTTGATGATGTGTAATGTTCTTCTTCACCTCGACAAACATATCTGAGGCCCACCAAAGTTTTTGCTTGTGTGACGCCCTTGGACACCACCACGCACTTTGTAAGACTTGTCAATTCTACTGAACTTTGAAACCAGTGGAAATGTTAACTACTTTGTTCTTTCTCTGAACTTAGTGTTTTTCTCCGATTCACGACGGTATCTGTATTTATTAGAAACTCTCTTTCTGAAGGCTAGGAATGATCTGGTGGCCCTTGCATATTCAATGCAAAGCGCCCCGCGTTAGCGTTTCTCTCCCAGTCCTTACACGACAGCTCATCGCCTTAGCAGAGGAATAAGCATCCGGGGAAGTACCCATGACAAACGTTTATTTGCGACACGCCGTCGCAAGCACTTGAGACAAGTCGGGACTTGTCGTAAAAAAAACAAAACAACACATCAACATCGTTCAATTAGGGCCATTCACTCTCTTGTCAATTCACACTGAGACTAAAGCGTTCGCGACAGCGGTTTTTCACCAAATGAGAAAGGGTCTCAAAACGCGAACAACGCTAGATATGTATGCACAAATACAGCGAAAAATAGAAATGCATGTTGCAAAGTCGATTAAGAGTGCACCTCACTACGTTTTAAAAAAATGGCAGTTGGAAGAAAATAGTTAAAAAAATGAAAAGTGAAAGCACGTTGAGTAAATCAGCGCAAAGACGATTTACAGTCAAATAAGCTACAGAAAACGTCGTTTTCAGTGTCACAAACTCTACATTTCGCATTTCACCCGCGCAATCAGTCAATGTAAGCCAGCAACAACTCGATTTTCCGCAGTTCCTTGCTGGTCCAACCAGCGGAGCGATTGTCTTTCAGATCCGAAGCGAAAGCCACGGCCGGCGGCTCGAACTGCGGCGCGACATGTCCTTGTTGCTGTCTCTTGCGCGGGTGCGACGTCGAGCACCACGGTTGTTATCAGCAAGCCACGTGCTCACTGTCTGTCGATTTCTCGAAGCACGAGTTGGATCCTGTCAAAAGAGCCAACATTAAATTTCATATCCTCAGCAATGTAACCGCTAACCGTGCTTGCCCACAAATCTTATGCATTTTTGCACTTATAATGAAAGCGGACGACAACCGCTAACATTATTACCTGCTACAGCGTTTTTACCAATATTTATATGTTGGAGTTTTCCTTTAAAAAGTTTAACTTGTAACAATCAATGCTCCAGCACATTATTTACCTCGCCGTGAGAAAGGAAGACCGATCAGCGTAGTGCGACGACTGCTTTGCTTCGCAGCACTCGAAAATCCCTCATCAAACATAAGAATCCCTGGGACTTTGCCTGGTGCGAATCCAGCAGTGGTATATCTTCAAAGACGAGCGTGTTGACATCGAACAGCTTGGCAAGCGCAGACAGCGTAGTACTAGTAGAGCGCTCGTTCCCCGGTGAAAGCTCATGCCCGAACTGGCAATCCCTGCAGTAACCGGAAAATCAACCCAATAGTCAAAGAACAGGGCCGACCATGTTCGATGTATGTTCTTCGTTTAGAGTCAACAAATCATTGATCAGACTGTTCGTGATTCAGAATAATCCGTGTTTAGTTTTGCGAAATGGCTTCCCTCGCAGAAACACATCGCAATTCTGCTTCAAGTGCTAGACGTAAGCCTTGTCACTTCCACAACCAGTTTCACGTAGTTTGTAACAACATTGTTGCTAAGCAGTCTAGTCTCGTATCCGTGTGTCTCATCTCAGTCAGACACTTCTCAAGCATGCGCGAACACCGACTAGCACGTATCGTCGCGCGCTCATGTTTTTATCGACTGACCAGAATCGCGCAGGAAGAAAAACAAAGAACTTTCTAGCACGTGGTGTCGCTACAGTGCACTTCCACGAACTATCGCGATCTTGTCCTTGTTTTGATACCAAATAAGTTGGTTGCCATGAACATGTAGCGCAGCAACATTTTATTTCTCGTGTTCGCGTATGCACTAACTAGAGTGAGGTCGCCTGTTTCTGCTGAATGCAACTGAATTAGCCACGCATTTTCGGAGCAGATGTTTATGATATGGTGCAATATGTTGTAGCATGTACTGCTTTAGGCGAAAGCGAAATGCTCCTTGTTTTTAATGTCCTTTCCTTCCACCTTGAAGTAGGCCCGTAGCCACGGAGCATTCAGGGGCAGTTCACCCCCAAATATTTTTGTGTCCCCAAATTTTGTTGTACCAAGAAAATTTTGTTTTAAACCTATAATAGAAACAAAATTATTTCCCCGCCACAAACGTATTCCTCCCAAACCTTAAAACTGGCTACGGGCCTGCCTTTAAGTACACATAACGGGAAACTTAGGTTGTTTTAACTTATTTATTTTTATTTAAGTGTATGTTTCAAACACAAGGTCCACATCACATTAGTTAAAAGAACGCAACCGTACAGAAATGCTCACAAACAACACTTCACAGAGTAGNAGGTAGTTGGTATATGTAGTCGACACTGAGGAGGAAAGAACACTGAAGCAAGGCACCAGCCAGTCCCGTAGCCACAGGGGGAATTCGGGGGCAGTGCCTTCCCAAAGTTTTTTTGTACTCCCCCAAATTTTGTTGAGCGCAGAAAAAATTATTACAAACAAACAACAAAAACAAGAATCTTGCCCTACTGAAAATGTATTTTGCCCACCAAATCTTAAAACCTGGCTACGGACCTGGTACCAGCACCAACATTTGGTCATCGTCATACAGAAGCGTTACACAATGGGAGAGAAATAAAGATTTTGTAAAACGCAACAGGCAATTGAAGCGAGCAGATAAGAGTTGGATGAAGATGTGCATCGTTTAGAAAAGGCACGCGAATTGTTTCTGATTAAGGCATCAAATGTGCCGAGAAAAGGGGTAACTTTGTGTGGGCGAACACTTACGTTGCTTGGTGATGTGATGGAACATTTGATGGACGTTGTTTTAGACCAGGCGTAGGCGTTTAATACTAGGTTGTGTGTACCTGCACCACAATTGGCTGGCAAGTATTAGTATGCAATACGCACCTGACAAAGTGCAGTGAAGCACTAAGCAATCGTGCCTCTGAGCATCTTTGGTGAACAACAAAGTAATTTCGGTTGCATCTACGTCTCATTGTCATCGTTCATCTTCATCTTTCAGTGAGGCATGAAGTAATACACCAAGATATTTAACATGGTACGAAACAAGCTTTCTATCACCGATGAGTAAGTGAACTCCATGCTTGCACACACTGATAGCGCTAGCATTTGCAAAGTGTTGCACAACTACGGTGCTTGTGCAACCTCAGGCAATTGGCGTTCCTTGCAAAAGCAGTGTTTTTGATTGCGGGCATATTTATTTTCAGCGAGAAATTTAGTCAGAAATCATTATTAGCATTACGTATAAAGAAATTCTCAACAACAATATATTTACACTTAAGTTTCTACCGTGGAAACAGTCAATTGCAAGTAAACACGTGCAAGTTTGCTCGACTCGCACTAATCTGTTTCTCATATTGTCCAAGTCGCATGGTCGCTTTGCGTAGTTGGAAGTAACGGACGCTTGTTGTAGCACGTGCAAGTGTTTTGCTTTTCGTAGCAACTGAAGGTCAACTCCAGGCACTTCGGAAGTATTGGTCAGATACATCAGCGATTAAATGAGGAAAAGGTGAGTGACAATTGTGGAAAAGGCGCTCGTTTGCATTTTTGCACGAAGCCAACTGATCTAAAGAAACGAACAGAGTTGCTTAAGTAGGTGACCGCAAGTTCGGTGTCGCGAATAGAGACGCTTGCGCAATTTAGGTATCAACAGCTCCAAACAACGGTTATGCCGATTTGAGTGCATCTCGAATCATCGAAATTGATCCGAGGTTATTACATTCGTTTGATATCCGACAAGTAGCGCGAGGTTCTTTGCTAAAAGTGATGTAAAGAGTTAAAATAAATAGGATTTTTTGCCAAAGGAAAGTGAAAATCTTTGCTGCTCGTGCACATCGCTTCCGACCCTTTTTTTCTACAGTTGCCACTAGTCCACAATACTAACTTCTACTGTTGTTTGCAGCATGGTCTGGTTTTCCAGTACAAGCAAGTAACTGACCGGGACACGACCCTAAAAGCAAAGACCACTCTGGTCGTCTAGTCGACGTGATAGTCATCCGGAACAAAGTTTGTGTTTTTGAAATACTGAGCAATGCAGAACTTCATCCCAGTTTATACTCCATGCGGTAACTGCAACATAAATATAAATATCAAGCGATTGCGGTGTTTCGCCCAACCCTTCTTTTAAGTCGCCACAGCGGTTCGCATTTAAACGAAGTTTGCAACGAGCGTCTTTACGACCCGACCTTGAGTCTGTCGTACAAACAAGTCTCGAGCACGACCGTTCTTTCAGCCATATGAGGCATTGTAACTAGTACTGGTATTCGTTTTGTTTGCGCGGCTGCATTCCGACCGGCGTACACCGGTGAGCGTGCTAGCACGTGTGGAGCAATGAGACCAACAGTCATTCTGCTTCCTCGACACGTACAAGTTGTCGAGTTCATATATGGCAAGGTGCTCGAAACCGCTTTTGTCTGCATGAAGCGGTCGGGCGGAGATCCTGTAAAAACGGTTCGAGGTCGGGGATATCACGGGTTGTTCTACTTCTACAGAAGTAAGCAGACACGGCAGTCACTTATGCAGCAGAGGAAACCACTTTAGCTGGCATTTTTTTAGAAATTGTTTTTGCTGTAAAATTGCCCGTACTATCGGAGTTCGCCCAAGCGTGTTCACAAGTATGAAAATTAATTAGTTAAGAGAATCAGACCATTTCATAATTTGACTATTCAATTTTGACCCTAGGTTTAGAGTAGTTGCACGATCCGGTGAACCCGTTTCACAGCTGGACTGAAATACGAGCAAGTTCATTGACGACAATTCTTGGGGTGGCCGCAGAGTGCGGTCCTGAGGAACAACAAGGAAAAACAGTTCATAAAATGCCACTTTTGGCTAGTCAAGTTGGGTACAATGCTCCAGCAAATCCAAGGAAGACGCGATTGGGGGGACGCGAGGATCTTCTAATTTTGGCTCAAGTTTTGTCAATGGAAAATGTAAACCACAACTGTGCAGCTTATAATTTTAAGCTTGCAATTTCTATGTTTCAGGAAAAGTAAGGAATCACTTTTTTTGCAAAGCACAAATAGGACGTTTTGTCCGCCGTTCGTTCTCCTCCATGTCTTAAAAATGAATAAGCAGGAAAATGCTCTTCAGTTAGCGAACCCCATCACTGAATTTTATTGACGAGAGAAATAGCTGTTATTGAAACGTCCAATACGACATCATTTAAATGTGTGGCTTGGCGTTGTTTCTCGTTGAATGCTATCTCTTAGTCATAGTTAACCTGTTGCGTTTTGTGCGTTTTATACATTCACTCCATTCTTTATTACCGACTGCACTAATCATTTTCACAAACTTCCAGTTACGTGCTATCTGTTTTAATTCGTTATCTGAGACTCAACGGCCACACCACATGGGTTGGTAGTGGTTGGTACATAAGAATGACAAAAGAGCAAAAAACGTTTACGCAGTAATTAAGGAGAACGTAGGTGGCCTTTGTGCATACATATAAGCAATAATGGGAGAGAAAAAATACAGAAAAAAATTAAACAAAATGTAGACGAACCGCGAGACCCTGTTGTAGTCTCTCGCCATCACATTATAAAAACGTCGTAATGTGGGTAAAAACAAATATTTTTAAAAATCATCAGACAATAAGATTGCTTTTTTCTGAGAGAGTTGGTATAGGCTATAACCACACTGGAATATGACCGTAGTAAATTTAAGTGATTGTATTGCCTTGCGCTACGTAACACTGGTACACAAATTGCGTTCTCTCACGGTTTATTTCCACGTGTAACAACTCATGAAAAATCATTGTTTTCAAAAAATATTACTGATTCTGCCAAGGTTATCGGGATGGATATCCAATTCACGAAGATTATCGTGTGCGACCCATGTCAAATTTGCAAAGTTACGTTTGTTAGGCAACTGGCCAGAAGATGCAAGAGATAATTAGATTTGTTCCATTGAATTTGAGTTCTTTAGCTTCATATTTGAGGCAGGACAAAACTTCTCGCCCAAAATTGCACTCTTATCACTTGATCAAGACTTTGTTGATGTTTGTGGAAAAGAAAACAATTAATAACCTGTGCTCAGACGTTGCACCTGCAAAGTGTTCCGCGCGGCAGAAACGTCTTAAGCTCGTTTGTAAATTAGTAAGTCAATACAAGAGTAACAACTCATGCAGAATGACTGACAAAAGCCTGCGTGATTGGCAATGTTCAGACAGGAATTAAAACCTTTTAACAAGAGCCTCCTCTGCTACAAGAAGGAGAGGACGAGGCAAATCCCACTGATTGCCGCATTTGTGCGCAAACGATCGGCAGCGTGTACCGCTATTGACGGGAAAGCCGTGATAAATGGCACTTGTCGAATACCACGCCTTATCCTGTAGGAAAACGAAGAAACTGGACGATTTCTTTAACTTTTGTGTGAAATTTGAACAACGGTATAAGAATTTGTCCTGCATATGCGCAAGCATGTTTCATTTTATTCCACTGTTTTTGCGATGTTGCTAGGGGAAATTTCTCGTTTTTTCTGTGGTGAAGTCCCTCATATCAGTGCTTTTGAAGTTGTCAAACTAAACGTATTTAAGTGACAGGCAACCGTCTGCAATGGGATCAGATAATGTTATTCGGTTTTCTCGATGGTGAACTCGTTGTCGGGCCACAGAACTGAATGGCAAGCCTCGCAATGTATAGAACAACATACCGAACCGAGCATACCTATGTCTGGTCAAAGGCATTTACGGCGAAAGGCTAACTTGAAAATCGTATGGAATGCAATACGCCCAGGGAAGAGCAAACAGAATTAAACCGGCATGTTGAAGTTACTTCGCAAAAGTGTGTTGTACATCGAACGTACATTCTGGGAATATTTGCTTCTCGGCACCTTTTCCAGAAATGCAATCGAAGCCAAGAGGCAATTTTGGTGTAAATGAAAAAAATTACTTCAACGTATGAAGCTTATTCTTCCTGCGTAAGGGCTGGTGAAAATATATTTATGTCTCTGCAGAGGCAGATGGACTTGATTTAAATGTAATTGCTCTTAGAATGCAAACGTATACCGAAAACCTGTTTCGTCGAAGGCACCCGGATTTCTGAAAAAAATAAGAGTTATTTCCATAACGTCGGCCTCGCACAGGGACTGTGTGTTTGACCAAGGCTTTCAAAGAGAAAATCCTCCGTCTAGGAAACCTTGGTTTGACTGACATCCACGCAACTGGTCTGCGCGAGAACCCTTTTTTTGACCACAGCAGCATTCCTCTTTTCCTCAGCAGCCCACGGCCGGATTCCCTGATGTTTTGATTTCAGCGTATATCCATGTACTTGTCTTCGACAGCGCCGGTCTGACACGGATTGAAGCACCAACATCCCAAACTCTGACGCAAGTCGCTTGCAAATTGAGCTGAACTTGTATCAGACACCCTGGTGTGCCTTGTTTACGTTCACGCACAAAACCTATGTGTAAACAATCATTCCCGTTATGCTGCAGACATTTGGAAAGTTTGATTTCGATGCTTAGATACCATTTTTAGGAGTCGTGTGTGTACTTTCGCTTACTGATAATGTCTGCGAAACAATCGCTTGCGCATCGTAACCGAAGCAAGTCGAAACAATTGCGATGTTGCGATAACGGTCTGCAAGCTGTCATGCACAATGCAAAAATAATGTTTCAATTTTAATGATCGGAAGCATTATAGTATAGCGAAAACTAGCGCTGACTCCATTTGCTTGAACAGTTTTTAAGCTTTGAACCAAGCCTCTGCGAGACAGCACCGCTTTTCCCAAACTTGCAGCATCGCATCATTCTTCCAAAGTCCAAGAGCGTAATCACATTCTTACGATGTAACAAAAGGTCTGGAATGCCTGTGCTCTCGTAAAGATGCAGAACAACCTGAAGATCGGCTTCCACTAAAACTCTGTGGTAAGCGCGAAGTACAAAGACAATATGTTACAATTTCTACTTCGTGTGAGATCGTATCTCATTTTACATTTTACGAGCCGATCACTGCTTTGCGACTTGGTCAATTTATCGAAAACCACCAATTCTTGGAAATCTGGTGTTTGTTTATTAACCTAATGTTCGTAACGAAAAACCCACAAAAGGACTTCTAGGATTCCGGACGGCATTCAATGACTGGCATGGTGAGAGACACAGCCTGCGACTATTTTCTGCGTTTTGAAGAATATGCATACGCCTTGTTCAAACGCCATCGAAGCAGGTGCAACATGCTGTGTTTGACGCAACAGGATGTTCAGCTGACCTGTTGCTACACCATACATGTTGTAGAGACTGCAAGTCTTAAACATTGTCAGGTTTCTTACGAGAACGACGGGGAGTATTTGTGAGGAACTGAACGTAATAGAAGAAAAGTAACAAATGTTGAACGCCAGAGCCGTCGAAAGTCTTCAACAGGGGGGCTTTACGTTTGTGCAGGGGGACTTGACAATGAAAAATTGATAAAAACTCCACTGACTTGCAGTGTTTAAAATTTAACTTTGGGGGGCTGGGTGCTTTGTTTGGGGTGCTAAATCCAGCAAAGCCACCCCGTGGCGACGGGACTGCTGAACGCTACAATTGGTTTAAGTATCTACCAACGACAAAGTACCTGTATGTGCTTTGCATGTATGAACCTTTTCCAGTCTTTAAAACACGTGATGTTGACCACAGACCATATCATGCCTCGTGCTCCAACTGCCATATGTTTTGACTTAAAATAGCTATTTACCAGCTGTCCCGCTTCACCAGACAGCTTCGCTAAATGGTGCATTGAAGAGCTTCCTTAGGCTAATCTGGGACGCTTTGGTGTTCGATGGACAATCTGCAAAACTGAAGGAAAGAAGAGGTAATGTAACGTTCGATGATGAAAATTAAGTAAAACGCGATTAAATTTTGGAATTGGAACAACTCTCCCCATAGCAATTGAGTGATTTCTTTGTTACCTACATCATATCATGATATTAAGATACATAGAGGACGGCATATTCAACATTATATCATTGGATAATCCCACATTTTTTACTCATTTTAACCACAATTTAGTTTTGTTTACGCCTAGCAGTTTTTTTAAATGTAGAATTTAAACCTCAGCATCCTAAACACTTCAAAATTACCTTTAAATGCCTTTCTACTTTCCTTTTTTGAATGCTATTTACCAGATTTACTAACGCAGCAACTTCGTTTACTTAACATAACTTTGATGGTGATGGGATCAATAAAAAGAAGAAATTGAGTGCGGCAACACCTGATTTTGGGCTAAAAGTGCCTTCGTAATTTCGCGTAACTTATCAGCACGCCTAATTTTCCACAATTCTTCATTCAAAATTTTTTCCGCTCGGTGGGTTTAAACGTTGCAACTTTAACCTCATGCGGATAAGACATACTTTCTTGCTTTCACAATTGCAACTTTTATCTCAAATTATTAAATCAAATATTTAAACGAGATCTTTTTGCTAAAGTGCTGTTTCATTTGTAAATATGAAGGTACTACAACAAGGTTATCCCAAATTGCAAACTAGTAAACAATTTTTGAAACTTTCACGTAAGCCAAGCAGATTAAGGCATAAAATTGTGACGCAGTAGTTGGGTAAATATTAGCTTTGCAAGCAAATTCCTTCTTTCCACTGTAAGAGTAAGATAGAGATGTTATTTGTTTTATCCTGTCTCTTGGTAGTTGGTAATATGTATTTGCTAAATTAGCACCAGAAATTTTGAAGGAAATATAATACTTTTTCTCCAACAACCATATATACTATTGTTGAAATTATGCATATAGCTAAAATTCTTGATAATTCAGTTGAGTGCCAACCCTGCTTGTAGTTACGGGTTTCACACAAAAAAGGTAGTTCAGTGTTGTGGATGCTTACGCATGCATAAAAACTGTGCTTAATTTTCCTTTTTTTTGACTTGCAAAACAGGGTTACATATAATATTTTATTCGATACTTTACAGTATGACACTATTACAGGTACTCATTAGCTATAGCACGCTCAGTGAACATAGAACATGTTGTTCAAGTCAAACGGAATATTAATGTCAACAAAGTGCAACGTAAATCCTACATAAGGTCCCAAGAAACCTTACAGAATGCAACAGTAACGAAAGCAGATGCCTCAAGAGTTGTGCAAACATGCTCCAGTTAGATTGCTCGGTCGCATCCGGAACCCACACCCATTGTTGATTTTGATTTTAGACACGATTATGCGACATTCGCGCCTGCTGAGAGCTTTTCCCTGCAACGCACAATGTCTGCAACGTCAGATGGGAATAATCAAAGGAAAAGAGTCACCCGAACGCGCGTCAGCCATTGGTTGTGATNAATATGTTCACGCTCGCAGTCGTTTGAAACAGGCTGCATCACCTTTCGTTTGGTATGAACCCGATTGTCCCACCCCAATCAGCACTCACGCCATTCACACGAGTTTCCCGATTCGACTCAATGTGTCACCATTGTGCGCGTGAAACAGGTGCATGCGGGAACATCCGCCTTTTAGAAAAAGAACTGACTGAATCAACGGCAGCTTTGCGTCTGCCAATCGAACCCCAGTGCGTGCTGAATTAAATCACGGACCAGTCTAGCTACTGCAGTGCAGCGTTACATACGTGTTATGGAGTCACTATACCAAGTTTCGTGACGTTTACTTTAGCCCATTCATAAGCGTACAGCTCGTTGCTTCTCAATTAAACATGGAAAAAGTTTTCGTTTGTAGACATCACTACATCTTGATAATGCAGTAGCAAATGCGAAAAGTGTTTGTTCACCCCAAATTTTTACAGCGCGAAGTGTTATGCCAAGTTATCAGATAAATCAAGATAACCATCAATTGGTTCTGTTTCATGACAAGATTTCATAGTTGAGCATTGCTAAGACCCTGGAACGATTAAAATCAAGCCCGATAGGCATACCCGTGTATTGCACATAAAACTTGCTACTCTACAATAAACCACCTTTAACCACCATTTTTTACGATATTGCATACAGTAAATGGTGGCAGAATGCGCAAAGATACGCATGTGGAACAAGCACACCTGTGGTCACTTTCAATTTGCTGTGGCGCGTGACGTCAGAAGGCAGCCGAGTGACGTCAATACACTCTTGACATGGCTGATAACTCTCTCGCGTCGGATCAAACGACAAAAGTGTATGTTGTCTGGTGACCTTAGCAACATTTAGCAACAGAAGTAAAGTTTACCACGTTTCTACGCTTTGCAACTACGTTTTCGGGAAATTTTGCTACTCTGGCAAATGCCGAGATATATCCTTTCCGAAAAACCGCTCGGAACGCTCATCAGCGTTAACCGTCACCAATAGCGGAATGTCATATTTTACGATCCAGATCCAGTCCTGAATTTTTAAAACTCAGTTCAAGTCCAACCATAGTCCAAAAAAATTTTAAATGCAAAGTCCAAATCCAAATAAAGCCCAAAAAATTAACAAATGCAGCTTTTCAACAAAAACTGTCGCAATTCTTTTCAATCAACTCAGTCCAAATCCGGTCATGATCTTAAATTTTGAAACGATTTATAGTCGGGATCCAATCCAAATCCAGCAAAATTCGCTATAGTCCGGATCTAGTACAATCCAAGTCCATTCCAATGCTCCACCTAAGAGCAGAGATGAACCCGATTGTCCCGATTTGTATTTTGGCTTGTCCCGATTTGTCCGATTTTGTCTTTTGTCCCGATTTGTCTTTTGGAAACCCGATTTGTCTTTTGGAAACCTGATTTGTCTTTTGGTTGGGTCACTAACACGTACTGGAACATCAGCTTAGGGGGAGGCCAGTATTTCCAGAGACAATGCATCACATGAGATTGCTTCATAAACAAACATTTATTACATCTACCGGACATATAATTTTTGAAGGTATTCATTAAAAACTCATGTAATTACCAAAAAACAGGTTTCGCTTTAAAGTTGGTCAAGATACAGAGCAGGTATTATTGCAAAACAATGAGCAGTAAGCTTCAATAAGCAAAACAGTGAAATAAATTGGGTTGTCCTTTTGTTTAAGTATCTGCTGCCAGAACAAGCTCACCACTTGGAAACACGAACGCGTCTACTCTGGTTACGTTTCATTGAATCTGTTTCATGGAGAGCAGTGATCTGAATCGGCAACTACTTGTATAGCAGAGGATGCGTCACCAAAATGTCCTTAATGTTGAGTTTTAAACAAAAGAGTCGTGTTGCTTAAGCAAAAAATGCCATTTTCATTTACGTGTGCCGGAAGACTTATTTTTATTCCAACAGAATGTCAGAGAAGCTTTATCGTTACAGTAACGGCTGATTGTATTAAAGATGAGGTTGTGACTCAGAGTGAACAAGTAACAGGGGCTACGGAGAAAGGCGGGAAAAATGGTCCGAATTTTTTCGACAAGTTTCTCGGCCCGTGGTCATGCGAGCGACAACCAATGCCAGATGGTATTGATCGATTTTTCCCGTTTCATGTTAGTAACTGCCCAAATTATACCATTGTTTATTTTTTTTAAGTATACAAACCGGTCGCACCATACGATAACAGGGGGTACCACAAAAAGACGCTGCTGCGGCACGTTTCCGCAGGAGGGGGTTTGCATTGAGTCTACTGCATGAGCAAACACGCAACAATCACTACACCTGAAATGGCAAGGCTGTTTTGCGCTATCGCTTCTCTTAACGGGACAGGGAGGACGATGGTTTGGTTCCTTTTGCCTCAAAACCCTGGAATAAAGGAGAGCTATGCAATCTGAGCATTCGCTACAACAGGCAATTGGGCTAAAAATTGATGAGGTATCGTGCCTCAAATTAACTTTTTCAAATGCCGCGTTGTAGATGTGGTTTCTGCCTTTCGACTACGGACTGTTAACGGCTTAATGGTTGGTTTATTTTGTCAGATTTTGCAGAGCGTTCTTCTCATAAAACCGTAAAGTAAAAGGGTTTGAGCGATCAAGATGGCACAAACCAGTGTTGCCACTTCTGATGTTTTGACATCATATCTGATGTTTTGAGAAAAATTTCTGATGTCTGATGTTTTGGCAACAGATCTGATGTTGTCTGAGCTGTTGTTTTTTCCCCAAATTTTCTATACTTTTTAGGATGAAAAGTAGTTACATTCATAGTTTTTAAGCGTCTTTAGTCAATTTCTCACCCCCGACATCTGTGATTGTTCCAAACTGAACAAACTCTCTTCATAGCGTTGGGAACAGGAATAACATATACATCACGCATAAATAATCGACTTCGACTTTTCCATTTAAAAATGATACTTCTCTCTGTTTCGTATTCAATGTGGGTTATCGCACTTAGGTATTATTAATAGAAGAATGTAGCCTATATTAAACTGCGATGTAAAAATCTGATGTTATCTGATGTTGAAAAAGGCAACAGTCTGATGTTAACGCGACTGACCCTAGTGGCAACACTGGCACAAACGCTCGAACATTGTTTTTACTGTAAGTACCGTATTTTGCTATATCTGCCGTAGACGTTACGTTACAGGATAACGAAAAGCACCATTTAAGTTTTAGGATGTTAGGTGATTACGAGTAAAGAACCGAACACAAATTGATTACGTATCGGATAATACACAGGGTGTAGTGATTACCTACGCTGACAAATATGCACATTGACATTGTTACAATGAAAAGAAAAGGTTTCTGAACACTTCCATTGTGTTGAAGCCGTTTAGGAGTCACGAACAATAGAAGCTCTCATCTAGTTTGTGATTGCCCGTAGATCATAGTTGTAATTACATTCATTGCTAATGTTTAGTATGCTACTCGACATCATTCCTGTCATTTCTCCTCTTTGTGGGAAACTTGTTAACAAACGCGACAGGTTTAAATTGCTTTAATTGCCATTGAACGTGTCATCTAAGGAAAAACTGACTAGCCCTATTAACCTCGAATTAGTAACAATTTACTGGAAATGTGGTTCCAAAATCCCACTTGGATCCCATCACGAAAATTTGGTGATCAAGAGGTTGCAAACATGCAATGCAAGTCAAATTGGCCAGCAAAAGATTGGTCCAAGCTGGAGAAGAGTTAGACGCAGTGTTGCGTATAAACACGCGGTACTATGGCAAATCTTCAAAGCGATTCTACATTCCAAGACAAACCTGATGCAAAAAGCTTACTAAATTTTATCATTTGGGATTTAAATAACAGTCTGTCAAATTTCTTTGTTCGAATGTGATGTAGTGTAACTCTGTTGCTACTGTGGATTGCCTAAAAATTTTGGCTATTCTATAACATTTCAGCCAAATTGCATTTTAGCAAAGCAGCTCTCACTTCATAAACAGTCAATTTAAACCGACTTGTTTTCGGATTGATAAAAACAGCCATTGATTACACGTTTCGTGATGTAGACCTTGAGGATTTTTAATCGCGAAAAAATCCCAAGCATGATTATGGTACCGAATTGGGCAGGCTAACATACCATACTTCACAAACCAACAAAATCGGCGGCCACTGAACAGCAAGAACTTTGGACTTGACTGAGGTAAACAACCAACTTTTCAGTTATTTATCATGTTTGCACGTGGAAATTTGTTGAAAACTTTTGTGCAAAGTAAGTTTCATATGCAGCACTTGGCCGTCAAATACGAAAACAAAAAAGCAAGCAAACACTTATTTTCCTGTGACATTTGGCAAGCTGACCAAACCCGCAGACTTTGCCAAGCGAGTGAAGTGCCGCACTTTTGATCAGAAAATTTAGAGCTTTGAAACATGTTATGCGGCAACACGAACCCGAAAATAGCAGAACAAAGAAAGTTGATAAATCCGTCCGGCACGGTAACTTCTCGTTTGAAGTCTTGAGTCAGCAACCACCTTTTCGGAAAAATCACTCGGCTCTGTCAACACTTCAAGGACCATTTTTGATGCTAGGAAATATTGGCTTGTGCGCATTTAAAAGTTTGTTTTAGAAACGCAGCGATGCAAAGTGTACAGCTATCCACAACAAAGGTACTTCAAGATCTTTGGAAAGATCTCTGTAATGAGACGATTTGTTGCTACATGAAGCATCCAACCAGTGGCAAATCATGAGGTTAGCTACATGTTCTATCAAAACTACAAACAGCTGTTAGAATAACTAAGGCAGGGGTCTCAAACTCAAATTGCTCCGAGGGCAAAATGAGGACTTATAAAGTAATCCATCCGAGTGCCCCACTATGACTACTTGAGGGCAGCATTATGACGTTAACGTAACAATGGCGGTACCAGAACCTTAGGCTACTACTTACTAGAAACAGCTTTTACATCTTATTTCCTGCCAATGGTAGAATGAGTTATAGGCAAATCATTTCTAGCCGTCTCTACATTCGTTTGAAAGGAGCTTGTTCACTCGCTAGGCAAGCACTTTTAAACACCGGTGAATAAACTAAACGTAAATGTTAATTATTTCAAAATTCCCAAAAGGCATCGCGGGCCGCCATAGGCGTAGCCAGGGGGGACCAAAGGGTGTTTGAGACCCCTGAGCTAAGGTGTACATAATATAATCAATTAAAAAAGGTGCTCATTTCAAGTTTTACCAGTTTTGACCAACGCTGTGTGAGTCACTATATCCTTTGTATTAAAGCAGTAGGAGACTTTCTTGATTTGTCTTACTGTTGTATCTAGTTTCTGTAAAATCTCATTCTGCAATTGAGATTGTTAAAACACTGAAATAACGGTCATGGCAATTTCAGTGTATCTCGAATTAGAACAAGGTGTTTTTTTCTGATTTTCGAAATTTTTCCTTAAAACAAAGCGAAGAGCGTAAAATTGGTTCGTACCACAGCCGTAAACTACATTTTACCCTTTACGTTTTGCTGATGCCTGGAGTCAGTCTTGCGTTCTAGGACAAATAGACAACCGACTACGACATCTGGACGCGACTCATAAATGGGACTCGTGGCCCCTCTAGTCATATCATCTCTTGCAGTTGTCTTTGGAAAAACACATTTTAAACAGGCAGCTGTCAGGGTGATTTTAAAATATCCACTGATAGTAAAGGTTTGCAGGCCCAGTATTTATGTGATGTTTTCAAGTTATCAGTTGGGCTTAATTTAAAAAAAGTGAAAATTTTGCGCCATTCTTAGGGCCTTTAAACTCCGCGGACAAAGAATACTTTGAAGCAGAACTGTGTCGCGGGGGCAGGCTTGACATTCTAAAAAGTGACAAAAACTTCACTGATTTTTAGTGTTTCATGTTTCAATTTGGGGGCTAAGCCCACCGAATCCCCCCGTGCAGTGGCGTAACTGACGGGGGTCCAAGGGGGCGAGTCGCCCTCCTGGCAAGCTAAATATAAAAACTGGGCCCCTTTAGTTGACATTTAGTATTCTTTAATTTGTTATTTTGTGTTTTTATCAAGTGTGGAAATCCAGACATTCACTATCATTACTTAACTTTTTTCTGAGTTTTGGCCAGTGGGCCCCTTCAGGTGAGCTTTGCCCACCTGACTCAAACCTTTAGTTACGCCACTGCCCCCGTGGCGACGGGACTGTTAACTGTATTGCGATACGCAAGTTTTGCATGCTTTGAGCTTACAACCTTTGTGATGTTGGGGAAACGTTTAATAACTTCCGGAATGCAGCATTGACCGACGACTGCCGGACACCGTTTACGCGGCTCCGGCCTTTAGCGCAGGTGTCCATAATGCCACCCTGCTGGTGGCATCTGCCACGAATGACGGGGCTTGAGCAGGTTTCCGCACAGTCATGCCACCTTGGAAACCTTCCAACAGGTAGAGACCAAGTGGTATCATAGCAGTGAAAGCGAATGTTTGCAACGTCGTATCTCAATCTGTAGGCAATACCTATTGCAACCTTTCCAACCCAGCTGCTTCCCAGCACTTTCACTTTGCCAGATCAAAACAGTTGACTTTGTTCACAAACCTGCGCAATGCAACAGATTTGAACGATTCGTTGTAGTCCCAGGAACTCATGAACATACTTATTCGAAAACGCCCCGAGCCCTTGCTTCAAGAATCGAACATAAGGGGAAAGCTGAAGAAAAGTCCCGGAATTTAACAATGCAACCAACTGAGTGGTTTCGAAAAGTGACGGTCAGTGCGGAAGGCAGTTGTTTCCACAAATCGGAACAATTGAAAGCTGCTGCAGTTTCTGAACTTTTTTCGATGGCAATTTCCACCCAGTTTTCGATGAGGTGCACCGTCATACAGGCAACAAACCTACCGTAGGTTTTTATAATCATGATGACGAAACTTGCAACACCTCACGGCTGCCGAATTGTTACCAACATTGCAAATTTGACTTTTTAAGATTAACTGAAATCAGTGTTTAACATGCGAGGATTTCCTTGCAAAAATGAAGTCTTGACGTGTTGTTTGGCAAAGTACCCAATCTTACGGCATATTGTCGGTTTCATGGTTGCAGAAACAATATATATTAAGCACTAATTTGCATGCTGTAAGGCCTCTGTTTCGTATTTATCAAATTGACTGCTGCGGTTGATTTCACTTGTCGCGCAATATGCAGTAAAATTACATCGATTTCTCAATTTATTTAACGAAACTGGTGGAATACTCAGGCTGCAGCTTCAACGATGTTGTCGATTCGTTGGTGTGGAAAACCTCACCAACATCAGCTAGCATGCACGCGTCACTACCTGGTTGAGTGCAGTGAACTGTACGCAGTAGCTTGAATTGCTTCCTAACAGCCATCACGTGCAAATTAATGTGTTGGATTGACATTTCTCATTGAAAGGGCGCGCATACGTGAGCTACGCAACTTTTGGGCGAAGGGCTGAACGTGTGCGTATCATGTGATAGCGAGAATCAAGCAAAAGTGCGTCAGTCATCCCACATGGCACCTTAGTCTTTGCAACCTTCCCACCAACCCTTGTGCTACCCAGAGAGTATTTAAAGACTTTCGCACGTTTAGCCGTGGTCGGAAATATCGCAATCATTCCCTTTTTCCAGCTGCACAACGTTCGGTTTCCAGCTTCACACATAACGCGGCGGTTGCAATTGGGCGTTCCGAAAACCAGTTCGAACTGCCTGTCCGCAAATTTTCTCCGGTCGCGACGCCCGAAGCTAGTGGCTGGTGGTCAGACATTGAATGCACAGCGCGAAGATGTTTTGACGCGAAACGTGTCATCAGCAATGACATTGCACCTACGCGCCGCGTCCAAGCAGCGGAAAGGCGTGCTTTGATCTCCGAGCACCGGACAAGAGACGCTTGTTGCTGCTTTTCCACATGCATGCGGAAGACGACCAGACAAACGACTGTTCTGGTGTCGTACGCTGCGGCGGGCGGATCTGACAGACGCTGGCGCGAGACGACGACTGACAAGCGACATCGCGTTCTATCCGCACAGAAACAAGCGTCGGCGCGGGTGCAGAAGTCGCAGCAATCAAAACTCGCAAGCGTCCGAACAGAACGCCACTCCGTCGGTCCGGCGCGTGAAAAAAGCTTGTCGCAAAGCGCGAGGCTTTCGAACCGGGTCGACCAGGTGCCGTTCCAGTTTACGAACTATTAGCGGTGATACGGGGGTCTTGTTTATTCGCGCTCAAAACGTCGCCGACGGTTCAAGCGGGTGCGCGAGGCGCGCTCCCGATCAGGTAAACAAAACAGGGTTCGAAAGCTTGCGCCGGCCAGTATTGCGCTGGTGGCCAGCTACGGAGGAAATACCCGCTGCAGCGACTCCAACAACAACAAAAAAACGCGGAGCTCAGGAACAAAGGCGAGCAGCGAATATGAGCCTGTCATACTCGTCAGCAACTTTGCGCATCTGGCGCCAAAGTTTGACGCAACTTCACTGGAAGAAAGCGAGGTGGGTGCTGCCGGTGATTGTGTCATGCCGTCGATGTGCCAGCTTTGCTGCTGGCTGCAACGGTAAAAACACGCGTTTGCCGCTGTCGCAACACGAGAAACCCCGCAAATCAGCGACGCGGCAGTGGAGGAGTGGCGGCTCGCTCTAACCGCACGCCGGCGGCGCCGCGGTTTGCTGAAGAGGTTTTGTCATATCAGCCGGTCACCACTTGCCCCGCTTGCTCCAGTCTTTCGGCGTCCAGTGCAGGCAGCGAAGCTCGATTCGCATTTTCCGCTTCGCCATCGCGCGCTTGTGTCCCTCGATCACGTCATCAGTGAGCACGATGATGTACTGGCCCTTGTAGTAATTGATCAAGTTCAAGTGCTGCAGCGTCGATATGACGTCTTCCTTCTTGACGCAGGTTTTCTCGCAAATTTCGCTGCAATGCGAAAGGAGATTTGTGTTAAGTGCGTGCGTCAATACGAAAACATAATCAACCGGCCGGCAAGCACTTATTGCATGGCACTACAGATGTAGCGATGCTGTGAACTTGCTTGGAAAACGTGGCAATTTTGTTCTTAAAAATTAAGTTTGCGAAATCTGATATTTTGACAACCCGTGAAAGGTTGGCGAGTGGTCGGCAGCCATCAGGCTGCAGCGGTGCCAGTCCGTGGAGACGAAACTCGACAAACGCTTTTCTGTCAACTGGAGTTAAAAGTGCTGGTAGTTGTCACGCTTTTTTTTCATTTTCACTGCGAAAGGTTCACATGCACACCATCCTCACAAAAAAGTCAAATCACCGGGCGCATCATCCTTGTCTTTCAGCGTTTTTTTTCGAACTTGTGACATTGACTGGACCCAGACATGCCAAGCTGCTTTACAAGCCGACATGGCCGGTGACCGGAGTGCGCGAGTCGTGCAGACAGTCAGACACCAACGTCATGGAAATAGGGAGTTACATCAAGACCCATTGAGGAAGCACATCACATCACATACGTAAGAGGTTTCGCTGTTTTCTATATGCATTTCCAGAAGCCTGTGCTGAGTGAAGCACACAGGTACAATCAGGCTCGTAAAAGGGGGAGAAGTCCCCCTAAAAAAATTACGATTTTTTCCAGGGGAGAGGGCAATAGCGGATTTTTCTAGGGGGGCCAAAAGTGATGAAATTTCATTTTGCCCACTTGAAACTAAGAAGACAACCCTTTTTGATAAAAATTAAATAGGAAATATTGAATTTCAAAATCCATGGGGGAGAACATACCCTTGTCCCCCCCTTCCGATGCTCATCACTGTGTTTAAAACAACCAACTGCAGCTAAAAGGCGACAGAATCAGCTGCGCGTAGTGGTTCACCTGCGTTGCGTCACGGAAACCCCGGATACGCTGTACTTACTGGGGGTTCCCTGGCTGTTGACATACGTATTAAACAAAACACTGAGGTTCCTCTGGACAAGACGAATCTACCTTGCGTGAATAACCCGAGTGATATCAATCGTAGCCTCGACCATATACGTGAAACGGCGTGAGACTGACTTCAGCTAATGTGCATTTGCACATTTATTGACGCAAGAGAACCGGAGCGAGGTCGGAAAAATTTTTAGCGGCAACGCGTCACATAGAACGGTAAACAAACAAAAAGCTCTCCCTGTTGCAGACGGCATGTCACTTGGATGCACTACTCCAAGCTAATTACCGGTAAATACCTACTTTTTCTGACATTCATGTTATTTAAGGCGGAAGTAAGTTGACGCTCGGCCGCTTAAAATTCACAACAAGAATTCAAGAGAGTATTCGCGACCAGTAAATGCAATCGATGAGGACAGTGGCCTCTGCCGTCAGTATCAGTTTCACTCCTGTTTTCCCCTCGATTCACGCAAGGTCCCGTGTGCAAAGAACTGCTGTTGTTTCCTTCCCCTCGATTGGCAGTGGAAATTGTCATTAAACCAAGTTCCGCTGAATATTTGTCCGATAAGGGGTTGGGCTCCGCCCTGCAGCGGAAACGTGTCGGTCGAATTCGACGAACTGCGCGCAGCGTGACAATTAACGAGGCCCCGAGGCGACCGCGTAACGGCAAGGTGCGGCGCGCGATGGCAGCGCATCTCGCTTTTCAGCGCATGGGGCGCGCGCTATCGATTTCCACGGATAGAAATCGCTGCTCAGCAATAAATGCGTCGCCGTAAATAAACGAGGACGGGGACAAAACAAGCGAACGCAGCAGACAAGGCTTGCGCGATCGTCAGCCGTTGCGAAATGAAGGCGATTCGACGAAAATCAGCAAGGTTGCTCGAGCATTGCAAACAAGCGGGAAAGCTGATGTTGTGCGGTCCGCGATTGCGACGATTTCGCTCGTCTCGTTGCAAGACTGGTTGCTACAGCAACAGCTCAGCAAAACAATCGGCAATTAAACTTTAAGGCAGGCGCGTGTCGCTGCGGTACTAGGAACGAAGCAATTAGGTTTACCCGACCTTTTCTTATCATTGCCGAGGTTGCGGGAGTCGCGCTAAAACAGGGCGAACGCGATGGTAAGAAAGCGCGTCCAAGTTTTCGAAAACGCTGACCGCAGCAGGTTATTACTACACGTTCACTGAAAAGCGGTAAACAAAGATGAATTGGCAATCTGCGAGTGGAAACGAAAACCTGTTGGATCGATTAGATCGATGTTGAAATCGTGACCTCCGCGGTTTATCATGGATCCAATATCGCACTTTCCAGCCAAACCCAACCAGCAGGTGTGTCGACCCCTGTTTCCTACACGATGATCAGAGACCGGAAATGTTAGATTTCGTCATCGGGTGAGAAGTTTGGCAACGTTTTTTATCAAGTCACAAACAAAACGTGCTTGGCCTGATAAGAACCATATCGCGCTTGGCTTGAGTTTCACAAGCAAACTTTAGTACTACCTGCGTGCGCAGTGCTTTTACTTGCACTGCGTCCGATCGAACTATAACAACCGAAAAGTCTTTGACTACTCGCTGATATTATCTCATAATCACCAGACGTCACCGGGTGACGCCTATTATAATTTACAACTTGGTAAAGCGGAGCAGCCGAGTTGCTCGGCATCGTTCTTTCGATGCCGCCCGTATGCGACTCGAAAGCGGAAAACTGAAAATATTGAAACTGCTGCCTCGTCGCCACCACTTTCGATGGGTTAAGTTGCGCAGGAAACACAAAGTGATATCACGAAAATTCGAGCGTCTGGCAGTGAGAGCGATGTTCCATTAAGGCTTTTGGAAAATTTCCGCGGTGACACGGCAAGCATGCGAGTTGCAGCTTTCAAACAACATTTACGTCTCGCTGCTGGATCGTGCAATCGAGACGATGAGGGCGGAGCGCCTACTTTCGTGGCAATGACAACAAAGATCAGGTCGCGCTTCGCAAACAATGCGCCATGCCATTCGAGTCGGCGCTCGGACTACGAACGTGAGGAAACCTATGCATGAAACCCTTGTCAACCGCCAGAAGGACTTACGATAAATTGCGCAGTAATTAACGAAACAATAGGACTAAGTGTCATGTCAGTGCGCAGGCTGGTAATCGTCGGGCACCTGGCTGTTATCTTAGTTCCATTAAATTCCAATAACAATGAACGCGAGCTCAAATTGGTCAATAGGACGAAGTTAATGAACGTGCACTTTCAGAACATGGCCAGTACTTGAGCACTTCGTCCACAACTACTGATCCGACCACGCACTTGGGCCGCGACAGCTGCTTTGATTGCTATCGCAGAAAGCATTAGCATGGTGCCATGCCAGACTCGCACTTGAGCCAATTATACCGTTCTTCGCATGTAGCATAGCCAAGCCTTTTGTCTTCTGCAATTTAACGTAAGGATCGAAAGAAAAGAAACCCCAGCTGCTGCAACTTCATTTTGAAAAGGAACACTTCAAAAACAACTTTCTGATTGTTAACACGGAGGAAATCATAAACAATATTTTCGTAATGACGCGTTCGGTCTTCGTCTCGACAAAGCGGCGAACATGTTGACCGCGCTATTCCAACAAGCGTTCCGGACGTTGCAACGCGCACCGTCAACGGCGCGGCGACACACACTACCGGTTCAGACGAGTACGCGCCGCCTTTGCCTGCGATTGTCGTTCGGGAGGAAAGAGGTTCGTTCGAGTTTAATGAAAACTGTTCTTTAAGATTTCATTCGCGGTCTTTCCGGGTCGCGCCGCGTTTTTCGCGGACTCTGCCGCGTTTCGCTTCGGCGAAAAAAAACTTTCCGAAGTCGATCGTGCACTCGTTTCAGTGTTGCTCGGATCGGCGCTTATCAATCAAACATGGCTCGTGCGTAAGCAGCGACGGGAGAAATGTCGGGTCAGATCAACATCAGGTCTCTGCATGCAAACTGTCTGACGCCGACAGCCTTGTCGAGAACAATGACTGATGTCGTTTCTCGGACTGCCTAGCGATCTCCTCAACACAGCGGGGAAAACCAGAAGGAAGAAAAAAAACAGCGGCTAACAACAAGGCGTCCGCCACAGACGAGTTTGCTGACGTCCATTATCACCTCTTCCGGTAACGCAAGCGTTTGGGCATTTTCCACGATCGACAATTTTTTCGCCAGCACGCCACTCACTTTATCGTTATTTGCGGTCTGTCTTGGCCGTTCTCCGGTTTCAGATTGATTAAGATGTTGAGTATCGTGTGTGTCCAGTACGACCGATACGAGAGGAGGCCCAGGTCGGACAGGGGTTTTTCAGGAGTCCCCGCTTTTCCTTCGACTTTTGACAGCGCGTAACCTGTGATAACCATTGAATTGATAAATTGAAAACTAAGTTTACATTAAAAATGCTTCATTTCCGCATCAAACGAAGCTAAACTGTAAAGGATCAATCGATATCTGCTTTATGAATGAACTATACTTTGAGGGTGGGTCGATCTTAAGCGTTGCTCGTTCATGTAGTTATCTGCCGAAAAAAGCATTATTCTTTCATGGAGAGGCTGCAGCAATTTTGTTAACACATGGGGGAGGTTAAATTTCAAAAGATGCAACAGAAAAGTCTTTGAGATTTTCAGCCAACTAAATTGCTTACATAATAAAATATTGCAAACTACCGAGCAAAACCGTTCTTTAAACAATGAACCGAAATGCAGTTATGGTTTTGAAATCCAGACACAAAAAATCAACAGAGCATTGCTGTGCACAACACCGGAATGATACGAAAATATGGATATTGAACCATTGCGATCAGTAAAATAAACGGGTTTAGCGGGCAGAAATCGCTAAAAATGACATCTTTATCTCTGGAATCTTTTTGCAAAGACTAGCTTTTCACGTTTTCAATATTTGCTCGTAGATGCTAGGCGGGCAAAGATTTGGGAACGATGACTGTGCAGATTGTTGAAGAAAAAAAGACGCCGTCACTGCTTAACCCTCTCCAGCGCCAGGCATACTGTCTGGAAATTTTCAAAGAAAGTAGGTACAAGTTAAAAAAATGAGTTTGAATAGCGTTTTTCGCTTTGTGAACTTGAACGAAAGTCATAGTTGCGTGCTCTTTACTGCAGTTGTCACTGTATTGTCCGACACGCAATTATGACTATTTGCATTGCACGTGCGCGGACACTCGTTGGAATCAGCTCTGTAGCTGGGGGGGATTTTTGCTATTTGCCCTGCTCGGTGTGTTCCCTGCAGTCATGACACAAGAATTCGGTCAGTTTATGGACTCAGAAATCAGAACATTTGCTGGCCTGGTTAGCGATTGCAATTACCCTCGCTTTATGTCTCGCACCCTTTAAGTACAGCGAATTTAGTCCTTCCTTGAGAGTAAGTCTGCACTGCCCACAGGTTACCAGCTGGGAAAATATCCTCAAACAATTTTTTTGAATGAAAAGGTCAAGTCTGTAATAAACCTTTATGAGTATTCCTTGACAAAGCGTCATTACATCTCAAAAGCCACCTTCGAGCCGTAGGTCTGGTTAGTGGATGGACAAAATTGCAGCTTAAGAAAAATTTAATGACGTACTAAATTCGATAAGCAGCTTTCCGAATCCCTTGCGCTGGTGAGGCGGCAACGTAAGGATACAAGCAACGTTGTAATCTTCGGTTGACTCCTTTTCCTGAAGAAAAACGAACCGCGTGTTGTTCACAACGCGACGACCCGATCCTCGAAGGCATATTGAGCAAACACTCGAGACAGATCAGCACTCGAGAACTTAACAGCATTGTGAACACCACAACGAGCCTCAAAGTCAAATTAAGCGTAAATTGTTCCTGCGCAGGAACTCTTGAACTCTCTGACCCTGCGAGACGTTTGATGGCTTAACAGCGCCGTCTGGCGGTTAATGCGTCACACAAACGAATGCGACAGGAGAAAAAGAACCGCACGATTCTTCCGACGTTGCGACCAGTCCTATACATGTATATATAAACAGGCAATGAAATATTCGTTTTCAAAAACATCGAATTGAAAAGCAAAAACGTTTAAACGATTTAGACGTAAACTTCTGAGCAAACCCGGCAGCTGGACTAACTCCACCGAGTAGTCAGATCGTCAGGGTACAGGACACATCACGTGCATTTCGTTGTGATTATTTCAAATTGCTAAAATAAGATGCACAACCTGTGTACACCGCTAAGAAATGGGAAACAGAACCTTCGCAGCGCGCTGATCGTAACAGAAGGTTTACAATTGTTTCTTAGTGAAACTTGTTGAGGTTTGCTATGCTCGGACTGTCTTACATGCATCCAAGGAATTAGCAAGAAAAAACTTTAAAGGAGAAATGTATTGGCGTCAAATTCGAAAGAGAAAAGCGGATCAGGTTGCGTTGCGGAACAAATGTTATGGAGTAGCTTGTTCCTAACAGATGGCATTTCTATGGCGACAGGCACATTAACACACAAAGGCACTTGTTTCGACAATAAACAAAGCGTTATTTTGTGACGTAACAAACAAATCAAACCAACTATTTTGTGACGTAACGTAACAAAAAAGTCAACCCAACCAACTTGAACTAGAGGACTATAGCCGAAAAACTGTTACTCAAGTATCTCGAGCATAGACAACTGAAGTAACCAGTAACCACGTAAGTAGATTATATCAATAAGTCTCGAAAATACTTTCGAACGAGCCTGCGTTATTTTTGAGTCTGATGTGTGCATCGACCGCACATACGACAGGGGTGGTCAGTTAGCGGCCCGCTGGCCACATGGCCCACCACTGCGTTTTCTGTCGCCCGTAGAAGCATCTTCAAANTTTAAAGTTCCTCCAGCTTATCACAACAAATGTTAGTCCTAAGGCTAAATTGAACCAAGACTTGCTTCTATTTCNATTAGAAAGTACGACCCTCGATAAACGCGGCCTTGTCAGTGGCCCCGAGCTTAATTAATTGCCCATCCTTGGTATACGGTACTGGAGGGCGTTTAATGATCTTAACCGAGTACAGTGGGAGCAACCTGGACATATCTGACAATTATTTTCGAGTCAGGAACCTTTACTTTCCTTTAACTCATGTACAACCCGCTGATTGGTGAAAAACACCTTCGCTTAGTTGAGGAGAGTGATAACTCCACATCATTAGCTTTTGCACTAAATTCGATAGGAATTTTAACGCAACGCATATACCCCTTGGAAGATGTGGAGTAACAGTGAAGACACCTTACCTTCATTTTTAGGTCGATGCAGACTTACCTTGGAAAAGTAGCCCACTAAATGAAAACCCTTGGAATCGTACTCCGTCATCACGTAAAACAAAAACGGATCTGTGTCGTAATAGAGAGTTTTGTGGTCCAAAAAACATTTCGCTAGTAAGCAGAGATTCTGTGCATAAGCCTGAAAAAGAAATGCTATCTTAATGACCTTGTCTTGAGCTGGATCAGAAGCTGGTGTCATAAGATATCCGAAGAGAAGGGTGGAAAGGTACAGGGAGGCAACAGAAGATAATGCACACAAGAAGATTCTTTTGAGAAGCTGCAGTACTGAATATTCGAATGTGCACGCTTATGAATACAAAGAGAGAAAGGGGCACGCAAATAAACATGAAACATAAAGTGGGATGGCGATTTACCAGATATGAGCGTAAGCTTTCTAAATTAGAAGTCTTTCTGAGAGCGACGAAGGTTTATAGTAGGCATGCTAAACGAACGGGTACGAAACATACTGAGCACAAGCACGCACGAAATGGAGGTCAACTTCACGCGAGTTGAACATGCAAAAGCTTTGGATATTATCAGTGGTTTACGAATTAACTGCAACAAACCAATATTTTCGGTGTTTCACTTCGTGCACCGGTAAAACCCAATTCAATTCAAATAATAGGGCAAAAACGTTATTAACAGGGTTCCATAAATAATTTGGGACTGTTTTTTTTCGGTCATAGACCGAAATGTTTTTGAAATGACCGAAAAAAATTAGTCATTTCGGTCAAAATGTTTGAAAACATAGACTAAAAACACTGTTATGGTAAGTTTTAATATAACTATGACACAAATGACCGAAATGTTTCAGTGAACAAAATGTCTCAACAAAAATGACAGAAATGTTTCATCGAAAAAAAAAACAGATTTGGGAAAAAACGTTTAAATTTGCTTTAGGTTCATTTTTTACGCGTTGCAACCAAAACAATACAATTGGCATTGTTACCGCATATCTATGCCGATTCTATATGCCAATACAACAATCCAATCCTATACCGAAAAATTGAAAAGTCTTATCTGTCTAACTTCAGGACTTTAAGTCATTTCCAAGGAAAAATCCATCCCTGGTCTTTGTGAACGCAGCCATGCAAAATATATTTCATGTTCGAAATTGCCCGCCACCTTGTATTAATTTTACGAAGGCTGAGGACAGGGAAGTGTTCACAGCCTGTTCATACACAACCCTGAATTCTGACTTGCGGTATCAGTAAAGGTGTGGCCATTTGGTTGAGAAACACGAAGTACCTACGGGTGGCTATGATTTCGTGAAAAGGTGCCACTTACGTTGTTAGAAACATCTCTAACAGATTATTTTACACCATTGTTTTTACTGCAAAAGTTCAACCCGTAGCTCAAAATAACCGTGCATAAAATTTCGGTGCCTCATGCCAATAGTGATAAATATAAAATAGCAAATATCTGTTAAAGAATACATGATAGACATTGCCAATCCGCTGTATTGAAGGGTTTTGAAGGGCATAATACATCAACCAACCGACTTGAAAAATAACGTTGTGCTTTTACGCTTCAGGTATTTAGAATAAAAAAATCAACGATTTCATATGGAGCCGACCACGAAGTTGAAACTCTTTGAACTGAAACTTCGCCAATGCGATTTTGAGGTTGTGGCGTTTATTCAGCTTAAGAAACAGAAGGAAAAGCAGAGGTGCGATACCAGTTTGAAGTGTTGCACATTTGACGAAAAAACTTAATTATCTTAATTGCACATTTTATGTTCGCGGTGTAGATTTGAGGGTAACCACTTAATCACGCTCATCAGCCTGACACCGCAAACACCGAAGTTGCACCACTTTGCATCTTTCAGATCATGGTGCATTACGAGTTACAAGTGTTTTGTTCCATTTCCTTGTAATCTGGATTGGTGCCGCAATTGTATTATAGAGCAAAGTCTAAGCGTGAATTCAGTTACACGACGTCTCATAATCGCCTCTAGGACATCCTTCGGCAACTTTTTGGTGAGCTCGACTCACAGAGGTTAGTTACACCAATGGTTTCAGCCGAAGTTGCAAAACCGTTTCAACCGCTGGCCGATTCAGCCTCTAGCGCAGTCGTATTTGAATTATTATTCTTATTTGATCCATTAAAGCACAGTTGCGTGGCAAATCAATTTATGCGCCTTACCCGTTATCATTTCACTGGAAGTGTTGCTCACTGTTCAATGAAAGTAAGAGTAGACAGTTTTTCGTTGCCTGTGTCCTAAGTATTTTTCTGCTCGTAACCTCTACGTTGTTTCATTCGTTTTGTTTATTTTCTTGATTTTGCTAACAAGAGTTTTCTTTAGTTGCTGAGAAACGTACTAGCTGAAGACGTTCAGTGTTACCTGCCGGAGTACAATGTTTGCATCTTTTTTATTTTACAGGTTTCATTATCTTATTTGGAATTAAAGCTTTTTGTACATAAAAAAAACAAACAAGTATTCGCAAATGTTGCTTTTTATTCCCAATAGAAACCGCATTTGCCTGTTCGCGTAACTACGAGGACAGAATACTGCACTTCAAGTGGTATCAGCTAGCTAGAGAGTTAGAACCAAACCAGTACTATTTGACAAAACGAGGACGATGGCACTCTTAACATGAAATGCTTTGAGAATGTTTTTCTGCAGTTGGAACCACAACGCTGATTTAGCGCGTCCTATTTTAGAAAGCGCGGCCTCTTAGTGATATTTCCAGTAAACGAAGCTTGACACACGAATCAACTAACGTCAAGTGCTGCGGCGATTCAGAGCTCAAGCGTTACCGCCAGTGCTTTGATAAAACCCATATACAAAAATCACAATGAAATATTGCTCTTTTCTGCCTCCTGCACTGACGTCCTGTAATGGCAACTTGACTAGGAGATCACACAAGAGCTGCTAAAATAAATCTGGTGTGACGCAAAAGCTATTTTTCACCCTACCAACCCGTTGTGTTGTAGGGGCGGTGTCACAACGGCGTGGTCACGCTCACCAAAACAAAACAAACAAAACCTGGCCAACAACAGACATGCTCAAAACATAAAAACAAAGCTTTTCAGAATTAGGTGGTCGATTTTTAGGGCAATATTCTTCATACGCACTGTGAACGATATTGGTTAAGCAAGCAAATTCAATGATATGCAAAATTACATATGCGTTGTGAAGCACACAACCTTCTTTGAAAACATACCTTGTTCTTACGACCGTCTATTTCGAAAAATGAAATATTCCCTTTTCTGTAAATTTCATTTCCAGGAGGATATTTCAACTGACATTTCGTCTGAAATTTAAATGCAGTGCTAGCAACCACGTTTTGTAAATACGTTTTCTACAGTAACAGCACAGAGGGTGTATCAGTAATAGCCAGCCAATCTTCAAAACCGCTATTTGTCATTTCTAGTGCTGTGTGCATTTGATCACAGTTGCGGAGTCGAAATTAATATCTGACTCCGACCCTTCAAAAATTTCCGACACAGACTCCGTGACATAACGTGCATGAAGTCTGGTTGTCAAACAATTCTGTAGCAACTAGCAATCAATGGAAATCGTGGTGCACAGTAAGAACTCTCAGTTTCAATAAAACTTTCAAAAGAACCATTTCAACAGGTACGAGTTTGGATGTGTCAGGATTCCTAACTCAGGAGTGCGATGTAAAAAAATAATTCAATCACACTTCCGCAGTCGGATAAAAAAATCCGACTCCGACTCTGGTGTTCTTAGGAATCCGACTCCACCCAAGAACCTCAGACTCCTTGCGACTCCGCAACCCTGCACATTAGATAGTTCACCACTTCAGAAATTCGATGTATTTTGCAAAGTGGGGCAAAAACTTTTACAAGATGTTAGAAATATTTTTAAGTAAAGTGCAATTTTGAGTTGTTTCAACTTGGAGAGCCACATCAACAGACTTCGGCTGAAAACCCACAGCAACCGGTCAAAATTGAGGGCTACCAAGAAAATCACCCGACCGACGATTTGATCTAATATATGGCGTAAAAACGCAAGGAGTTAAAAAAAAGTTAATAGTGAAAACACACCGTAAACTAACGGAGCCCGTAACAAGCGAAGATTTACTAGTACGCTACGTACAACAAACCACAGAAAATCAGGCGACATTTCTTTGCGGGAGAACATGGGACAGTGAGCACGTTACAGGGAAAGCAGTTTGGACTTACTAAATGTCTTTGTAAACAAGTTGCACTTTTGACAAATTTCAAACAAAATTCACACAGGTAAACGACATCATATTTGGTCAGTTCGATTGGATAGGGAGAGAAGTACCAAGGCTTCAATCTGTACTTTCCGATCTCTGTAAAAAAAGAACGCCATGACGTACAGGGTCTCAGTACAAAACCTGCAGGAAATAACACTGAAATGTTCAAAGGCGTCACAGCCGTGGGTACATGCCGATGCACTTTATGTTCTTGATGCGGCTGACTTTGTCTTCCGGCACGTGGACAGTCATACTTCCTGTTTGGCGTGGAGCACCTTCAGTAGATTCTTGCGAATCCTGCGCAGGAAAAACGGTGATTCAAAGACAGAATTTATTTAATAATTCCTTGATCTAGCCAAATGACCATCCGTTATACAGTTTAGATAATCCGTGACAGTCTGTTTCAGCGCCGAACTTTTTCACCGGGTGATTTTTGTTCGCAATCCACACAAACTGTACAAGCATCGCAACACCTGCAAATGCAATGGCGGATCCAAACCAGGCGTTTGGCGAGTCAGCCATATGGGGGGGTGGCAAAATATATTCACGTGTTCAAATAACCACGATTATCAGTTGCAATTATCTTCATTGGACTCACCTCGGAGCACGGCTTCAAAACCTGTACGATAAAGTCCCACAAATAATTTTTCACGAAGAGTTTAAAAATCTGGGCCTGATTCTGTGCAGAATCGGTATCAGTTGTTTTCAGAACGACCGCACACACTTCAAGGTCAGTCGCAAGCCACGGACGAGCAACTTTAAAATTTAAGGATATAGAAATGCAGAAAGCGACACGGACAAACGGAACCGTGAATGAAACCGGAAACAATGTTTGCGATTCCCATTGATTACAAAAACATATGGTACATACACGATAAATGCAATAACCTCGTTATCTCAATGCTAGCCAGAACCAAAACGACTGGAAAAACGAAGCGGTAACGTGCACCTCCCGCAGCACAGATGCTCTGTAAGCCTAAACTAAAGTCGCCGCTAATACGTCGCTCCATTGATCATAAACCAAGTAACTACCCGCTTACTTCATCGAGTCCCGCTTCAGGAAGTTTTCGTTTTCTTGAGACCTTGTTCGATGTCTTCTTATTATTTGCGTGCCAATCGCTCGGGGTGATTCCGTTCTTTCAAAAATTTACAAAAAACAATTATTTGCAAGAGAGAAACAAAACAACTTGTACCATCCAAAGGTAACAAACACGATAGACAACACTTCAGGCCAATTTTCACCTGCACACCAAGCGTTCATTATTCTGCTTGGTGGCAGCAATGTGACGTTGCTTACCGACGGTGAAAGCGCGCTTAAAAATAAGAAAAAACTTAAAAAATCACTCTTTAGCAGTCATCTACGTGCTTGGAGTTGGAGTCGCATAGAAGTCCCAGTAAATACCCCAACGAACTTACATTTCTGCGCACGCAAGCAAGGCATCAAAAATTACGCGTAACCAGCGATGTGCAACAACGAAGCCAAAGCAGCAACAGCGACAAGCTATGTGCGATGAGCAGTTTACCGTGGTTCTTGCACAAAGAGAACGTTGTTGCTACAATTTTTGACGAGTAAAAATATTACAAATATGCGTTTCCATAAATGCTAAGGAAAACTGCTTCGATCACGACATACAGTTTTGCCAATTTTCGAAACGACGACGTGTACATGCATGACATGGGTAACGATACATAACATATTTTTTCCTCACGCTCTGTTCTACATCCCACGGCCTTTCGATTGATGCAGAACTAATGAGTAGGGCAAGCTTTTGTTGCAGTAAAAAAGTGAGAAAGTTGCATTTATTTTCAACGAAAGTTGTATTTATGCGCAGGAAGTTGCATTTATGCGCACATTTGACTGCGAAAGACTTGACACAACCTATTTTCGTTTATATGGACTTGGCCAAAAGCCAAGATTTTCCGCTCTTCCACCTCTAATTGAGTTCGGGCACTGTCGTACTTGGCTGGGGTTGTAAAACTTCT